>Ga0247691_1000076_pt1 | contig 27323 bp, 22 predicted proteins | sample CNK32_metaG_FD_182721 | JGI IMG/M metagenome (GOLD analysis project Ga0247691, IMG submission 182721) | Soil microbial communities from Purdue University Martell Research Forest, Indiana, United States - CNK32 | ecosystem: Environmental > Terrestrial > Soil > Temperate forest > Bulk soil...
TTTGGATATCCTCAACCGACCAAGAAACCAATTTTTCAATGGTTTGCATGTGAATTCCTCTGTTCAGGCAAAGCGTATCCAATTGATAGAAATGGATTTTTGGTTCTGCCGGAAGCAAATTGTGTTCCGCATGATAGGTAAGCAGGTAAGTAGCTGCAATGAAATTGGGGACATACCCTTGTGTTTCACGCGGTAAATAAGGTCTTACTTCCCAATAGGTTCTTTTCCCCCCGGATCGGCGAATTGCCTTGTTAACGTTTCCGGGTCCGGCATTGTAAGCAGCCAAAGCCAGGTTCCAGTCTCCGTAGATATCGTAAAGTTTTTTAAGATAACGGCAAGCGGCATCCGTTGACTTCACTGGATCCATGCGCTCGTCCATGTAGGAATTCTCCTTCAGGCCATACTGCTTTCCGGTTGCATACATGAATTGCCATAAACCAAGAGCTCCGGCGCGGGATTTAACTTGTGGTCTCAAACCGCTTTCAATTACTGAAAGGTATTTCAATTCCAAGGGAAGCCCGTATTCTGCCAGTTTCTCTTCGTACAGGTCAAAGTATAAACGCCCACGACCCAAAACCACCCGGGCAAAATTTCTTCTGTTTTGGGCAAAGAACTTGATCGTGGAAAGTGAAACATTGTTGCAATCGAAGCCAAAAGTCGATACTTCATTCAATTTAGCGAGCCTTTTGCAATAATCCTCATCCGTAAACGATGGAATTGTTCCGGCTTCGTAATCCAATGCATCTACAATTGAGTCGTAGTTCATGCCTTTTGCAAAATCGTCGTAATAAAGACTCAGACTTTGATCTACTATTCGGATAAATACTTCTCCGGTGATTGTGTCCTTAACCGGTGGTTTGGTTCTGCGTTGTGCGAATGTATTCTGAGTATTCAACAACGTGATAAAAAGCAAAAGAAGTACGTATCCGAATCGTTTCATAGGCAAAATGGGGTTTAATTATGCATGATCTGATTCGCCAATGAGAAGATAGCTTCTTCATTGAAATCATCAGCCATAATTTGTAAACTCATAGGTAATCCATTGCTGTGTGTTCCAGTTGGAATTGCAATCGCCGGATTTCCTGTCAAGTTCGCATGTACGGTAAAAATATCTTGTAAATACATCTGGATCGGGTCGTTGATCGATCCGAACTCAAATGCAGTAGATGGCGTTGTTGGTAAGATCATCAGGTCGAATTGACTGAAGATCTCTTTGGTCTTGTTTTTTAAAACTCTTCGGACCTTCATACCTTTGGTATAATATGCATCGTAGTATCCGTGAGACAATACGAATGTACCGGCCATGATGCGTCTTTTCACTTCCACTCCGAATCCTTCCGAACGTGAAAGGGTATACGTTTGCTCCACTCCTTTTGCTTTCGGAGATTGGTAACCGTAATGAACTCCGTCAAACCGGGAAAGGTTGGAAGAAGCTTCGGCAGTTGTCAATACGTAATAAGTCGGGACTAAATATTCCAGGTAAGGAAAGCTCACCCCTTCAACGGTATGACCGAGTGCACGCAGATCCGAGATGGTTTTCTCCATCATTTCACGTACTTCGCTGTCCATACTTTCGTTTTCAAGCGCTTCCTTCAAATAAGCAATTTTCTTTTTCCCGATAGCTGGAATTTCCGTAGAAAAACCAAGTGGTTTGGAAGAACTTGTTGCATCCAGAGGGTCTTTTCCGGCCATGATTTCCATTACCAGGACCATGTCTTCCAGGCTGTTTGTGAATGGGCCGATCTGATCGAATGAAGAAGCATAGGCAATCAGGCCATAGCGACTCACTCTTCCGTAAGTTGGTTTGAAACCGAACGTTCCGGTAAATGAAGCGGGTTGTCTGATGGAACCTCCTGTATCCGATCCCAAAGCAACAGTACACATTCCTGCGGAAACAGAAACGGCCGAACCACCCGATGAACCACCCGGAACATGTGTGGGTTTCAGATTGTTTTTCACCGGACCGAAAGCCGAGTTTTCATTCGAACTTCCCATCGCGAATTCATCGCAATTCAAACGACCGATGATAATGGCATCTTCTGCCAAAAGTCTTTCCACAACGGTTGCAGAGTAAAGCGATTCGAACCCAACAAGGATTTTAGAACCGGCAGTTACGTGATGGCCCTTGTAACAAATGTTATCCTTTAAACCGATCACCATTCCAGCCAATCTACCTGCTTTTCCCGAAGTCAATTTTTGATCTACCAAGCGAGCCTGTTCCAAAGCACTTTCCGTAAATACTTCCAAAAAAGCATTTAAGTCTTTGTTCTTTTCAATTTGCTCTAAGTAGGAATGCACAACGCTCTCCACAGATTTCCCTGCGGAGAGTGCAACTTTAACTTCCGAAAATGTTTTATACATGTAGAATGGATTGGCTTAATCTATTTTTTCTCTTCTGTAGTTGTCGGAGCGGAAGAACCCTCTTCGCCTTTACTAGCGTCTTTGAATTCTCTGATTCCTTTTCCAAGACCTTTCATTAATTCCGGAATTTTTTTACCTCCGAATAATAAAAGAACTACAGCAAGGATTAAAATGATTTCTGTTGCACCTAATTTCATAACATACTAATTTGTTGCAAAATTAAGGAAATATCAGTTAAGTATAGTGTTAATTTTTTCGGAAAACGAATTCTGTTAGCTCCATCCGGTTTCAATTTTCTTAAATTCTTTTAAATGAATTCGTTTTTAATCTTCCAAGAGCCGGGACCTCTTTTAGAACTCATTAATTTGGAACGAGTTTAAAAAGTTATTGTATTTTAATCTAAATTTGGTGTTGATCAAGTTTTTTACGGGATCAAAAAAGGGATTTTAAACTATTTGCTGTTTCATGAAATTTGCTTTTTTTGAAATTGATTACGCTCTGGAATGCGGGCTTAAATAATCAAAGGTTCATCAAAGTCTGAATAATAAATCAGTTGATTTTATTCAATTTAAATTTCTACTACCGCCAAAGCTTGTTATTTTAACTGTTCATGGAGAACAGTATTTGGTCAACTTAGTCGTTTTATTAATTGCAACGTTAAAAATGAAGAAAAAAGTATTGATGGTTTTTGGTACAAGGCCAGAGGCTATAAAAATGGCGCCATTGATTCACCAATTGCAACGGCATCCTTCAGAATTTGATCTTCGGGTTTGCATAACGGCACAACACAGAGAAATGCTGGATCAGGTGATTCGTTTTTTTGATTTGAAGGTAGATTATGACTTAAATAGCATGAAACCAAATCAGGGCCTGTTTCAATTAACGGCGAACATGCTCTGTAATTTAGAACCTGTTTTTGAGCAGTTTAAACCTGATTATACATTTGTTCATGGTGACACCACTACCACTTTGACAACCAGTTTGGCGGCCTTTTATGCAGGATCAAAGGTTTGCCATGTAGAAGCTGGTTTAAGGACCAATAATAAATATTCGCCATTCCCGGAAGAAATAAACAGGCAATTAACAAGCCGTTTGACTGATTTGCATTTTGCCCCGACAGAGCAAGCCAAACAAAATTTAATCAATGAAAACATTCCGTCGGAGCAAATATTTGTTACTGGAAACACGGTTATTGATGCCTTGCTTCAGAGTCTTGAGAAGGTAAAATCAAACCCAAGTCCCTTTGTTGAATCCTTTTCGGAAAAGCTGGAAAATCGGGAAATGATTTTAATAACCGGTCACCGAAGAGAGAATCATGGCAATGGGTTTCTCCGGATCTGTGAAGCTTTGAAAGAGATCGCTATTAGAAATCCATCCGTGCAGCTGGTATATCCTGTTCATTTGAATCCGAACGTTCAGAAACCTGTCTTTGAATTATTAAAAGGAATTAAGAATGTGTTTTTGATTGAACCCCTGGATTATCCGGATTTTATCTGGATGATGGACCGGTCCAAGCTAATCATTACGGATAGCGGTGGAGTTCAGGAAGAGGCACCAAGTTTAGGGAAACCTGTCTTGGTGATGAGAGAAACTACTGAAAGACCTGAAGCTGTTGAAGCAGGAACGGTAAAATTAGTCGGGACAGATAAGGCCAAAATCATCTTGGAAACAGAGAGGCTACTTCATGAACCGGATTACTATAATCAAATGAGTTTGGCGCATAATCCATATGGAGACGGTAAGGCATGTGAACGAATTGTCCAACAAATTTCCGATTAGATGTTTATTCTCCTGCTAATAGTGTTTTTTGCTTTAGGGCTCATGAGTTCCTTTAATCCCAGGAAGTATATGCTGCTGGCTATCGGTTGTGCACTGATTTTTCCGTTTTCCAATTTTTTTGCAGAATGGCATTATTTCAATGGTGTTATGGCATTGGATGGATTTTTTATCGGGTTGATTCCTTATTTCTTTTTCATGTTAAGGAAACCTGACCTGATGTTGAATAAAAAGCTCTTGCGCATCCTTCTTCTATCAAGCATTTTGTTTCTCGCTTACTTGATTTGGGCATTGAATTCCGGCAAAGCCATTTATATTCTCTTAAAAGATTTGCGGCCCTTATTGCATCTGATAGAAATGTTCATGTTGTATGAGCTGGCAAAAAATAGTGCATTCACCATTCGGTGGAATATCATTAAGCGATTCGCATTTTTAGCGAGTGTAAGTAATATTATTTGGTTTTTATTGGGGTTCATGGCTTTTTTTCAGTTTGAAGATTTGTATGCTCAGAATAACTCAAACAGATACCTGGATTTGTCGACTTATTTTTCCCTTTATTTCATTTTGCATTACCAATATTTGAAATCACAACATGCCATTCTTTCAAGAGGGTCGAAGTGGGCTTTTATGCTATCGATCATCAGCATTTTGCTTACAAATTCAAGGGTCTTATTCTTAGCCACAATTATCTGTGTAGGTGTTCTTCGAACAAATAACTTCAAGAGCAAATTCAGGTTTCTTTTTTGGGGAGCTTGTCTCATTCTGATTTTTGTTCAGTTCAGTGCGCTAATCGGACAACAACGTGTGCTTGATTCGATTGATTCAGATAGTTTCTCGACTCAACTTCTCGAACGTTTTTCCCCTGCATTGGTATTGATCTCGCAAATGTCAGTTCAAGAGCTGTTTTTTGGATACGGATTGGGGATTTTCTTCGAAATTCCGTGGTTCGAGTACAGGGGATTGAATGTTATGAATGTAAGTGTAGATTCAGCTTACCTCACTCATTTTGTGAAACAAGGATTGTTGGGAATCCTGTTTTTAATTGCCGCGATCAGGTATTTGTCTTTTTGTACCATTCGGAAATTAAGTATTGTTTTTTCCATTTTTTGGTTGATCCAGTTTATTGTGGAAGCTTCTTTATTTCAGAATATTATTTACGGTGCAAGTTTCTACTTGTTTTTAATGCTAAAGTTGGAGAATACGGAGTATGTCAGGGAGATTAGCTAATCATATTGTCTGGTCGGGACTTGGTTTTTGTGTGAACAAAGGCTCCTTGTTTTATGCGATTATTTTGGCATCTCATTATCTTTCTACCGCAGCTTATGTGCACTACTCCTTGTTTTTACTCGCAGTCAATATTTTTTCCGGAATTTTGGGAGGATCGCTATCATTAATGGCTAACCGGTATTCCTACAGACAAAAGTTGGTTTTTGGTCTTTGGTTCATTATTGCCTTGTTTTCGGTGGGTTCCGGGTTGATTTACTTTTTTTACGCCTCATTGAACCAAACAGTTGCCACTCAGTTGCCGGGTGTCAGGCTCGTTGAATCTCTTTATGTCATTGGAATGACCTATCTGACTGCGATGAACGGAATTTACTACGGACAAAATAAATTTAAATCCTATGCACTAATCAACGTGCTGATTGGAATATCGACGATTCTTTTAATTACACCCATACTTTTTCAAGCTGATTACTTTTGGTTTGTTTTTGCATCAGTTGTCCCATTGTTGATTTTTTTCCTGGGTTCTTCTATTCAATTTCTAGTTAAAAAGAATCAGTCAATGTTCTCTTGGAAATGGATTAAAAATGGAATGAATAAGGTATTTTTTCCGAATCTGTTTTCAGGAATTTTGTTTCAACCGGCAATTTTGTTTTCAGCTGAATTTGTTTTAAGATATTCCGAAGAAAGAGACCTGATCGCCTTTTCTGTTGCCAACCAATTTAGAATGATCCTCACCTCTTTTTCAATCATTCTCGGTTCTGTCTTAATTAGTAGATTGCTATTGTCCAAGGATCGTGCAGGTTCAAACAGGAAGAACATCGAATTGTCTTATTATCCGCTACTTATCCTGACTTCTTTTTTGATGCTAGTATTGAAATTACTGTTTGTTCTATTTGATAAAATGGATTATGATGCCTTTAAAATGAATACTGTGATTTTATGTGGAGTGGTAATAATTGGTGGAATTAACAGTGCGATTTCAAGAAACTTTGTGATCGATGAAAAAGGAAATATCGGAGTTTGGAATAATCTTACCTGGTTACTCGTTTTTATTGGACTGAATTTTTGGTTAGTCCCGATTTGGGGATCGACCGGTGCAAGTGTTTCCTTTTTGCTGGCAAGTTTTATGCAGTTTTTATTTTGGTTGCCTTATTGTATCAGACACAATTATTTCAGTTTGTCATTCTTCAATCCAACCTGCTTTCTTACTGGATTTCTATTCCTTTTAATTCTGATTTCTGAATTTTATCTCCAACAATCGGTGTTGAGCATTCTGTTTTTTATCTTATTGGTCCTGGCTGTTTACAGGTATTTTGGACTCCAAATAAATCGTGAAAAGAAATGAAAGCGAAGCGCATCACCATTGTATTTATGGGATTAAGTATTGAAAACACTCCCAAATTGAACCAGGTTGCAACTACATTCGAGGCGAACGGATTTGAAGTTTCTATCAAGGGGATTGTAAAAACTTCCGCAAATTCGGAGTCAATGCCTGGTTTATATATCAAAGGAACGACGCAGGGAATGGCAAAAGTGTTCAAAGTATTTGTTTTACAGATTCGCCTGTTCTTTCATTTGTTATTTAAAGATAAATCAACAGTTCTTTATTCTGTCAATACGCTTAGTGGTTTGGTAGTAATGACAGTTGCCAAGCTGAAAGGAAAAAAATACATCTATGAAGCGCATGAGATGGTTTTTGGGGTCAATTATCCATTCTTTAAAGGTCGATGGAGAAAGATCTGGATTTCGTTGGAAAAACGGATCATTAAAAAAAGCGCCTGGTTTTTTACAACAGATCAATTCAGATTAACATTTTATAATCGCTTTTTGAAGTTAAAAAAGGAAAATCAGGGATATCTGTTGAATGTTCCAAATTCCATGGAGTTTGATGAGAAGTCCTCGCTTCGGGTAAAGTATGGAATAACTTCAGGATGTATTATTAGCTATTGCGGTGGTATTATGCCTGGACGCAACATAGAAGAGATTATTCAGGCTTATAGCCGGATTGATCGTGTTGATACCAAGTTACTGTTGGCCGGATCAATTTCAGAGGAGTATAAAACCAGTTTGTTGCATTTAATAAACCAACTTGGGATTGCGGAAGACGAAGTTGTATTTACCGGGTTTATAGAAAACAGGATTTTGAAAGAATATATGCGTCTTTCGGATGTTACATTCATTTTGTATCAAGCGAACTCACTCAATAACCGCTTTTCAAGCCCGAACAAAGTTTTTGATGCGATTCATACGGAAACCTACTTCATTACATCTGATTCCCCTTTGTCAAACTTTATCGTTTCGCAAGTTCCGGTTGGCGAAATTGTCTATGAAGTAAGTGCTGAAAGTATAAGGGAACACTTGATGAAAGCAATCGAGCAGGTTACACCAGGCCGAAACTGTGATTACAAAGCATTAAAAGAGCAATACTGTTGGGAAAAGGAATCTCAGAAAATTGGAAAGGTTCTTGCTTATTTGGAATTGGATAAACGTAATTGAACAGGGTAAGCAGAGGCTAAAAACGATTGGTATGGAAAAGACATTTATTGGAAAGGTTCAAACCTTTTCTCCAAAATCCCGGGAAGAACTCATTGAGTTTGCTTTTGAACAGAAAAAAATTCTGGTGGCAATTAACGCGGAAAAAATCATCAATGCGGAAGGTGATCTACTTCAGATCATCAATGAAAACATTGGTTATCCGGATGGGGTTGGAGCAGTTTGGGCATTGAAAAAGAAAGGTTATGAGAATGCGATAAAAATACCCGGTTGTGAACTTTGGCTTGATATCATCCGACAAACTTTTAAGAACAAAACATTTTATTTCATAGGTGGAAGTCAGGAAGTTATTCATTCAACGATCCAAAAATTAAAAACAGAATTTCCTTCCATTGAAATTGCAGGATATCGCGATGGATATATCCAATCTCAAGAAGAAATAGAGGCGTTAAAAGTAAATATAGTCGAATTAAAACCAGATGTGATTTTTGTTGCGATGGGAACCCCCAGGCAGGAGAAATTGATGCAGGATCTGAATACGGTTCATCCAGCAGTTTATCAAGGTTTGGGAGGAAGTTTTGACGTGTATGTTGGTAAGGTACAACGAGCTCCTGAATGGTGGGTGAAAAATAATTTGGAATGGGCTTATCGTCTTGTAAAACAACCTAAAAGGATCAAAAGACAGCTTCAGCTGGTTCCATTTTATGTCAAATTGAAATTTAATAAGTTATGAGCAGGATTAAGCATATTACAATTATAGCTGGTGCAAGGCCGAATTTTATGAAAATCGCGCCAATTATCCATGCAATCCAAAAAGTGCAAGCAGAATCCGCTGACTTAAATTATAGTTTGGTGCATACCGGACAGCATTACGATGAGAAAATGTCCGGACGTTTTTTTGAAGAATTGGCCATTCCGAATCCTACTGTTAATCTGAATGCCGGAGGTGGGACACAAGCAGAACAGACCGCAGCTATTATGATCGGGTTTGAAAGATACCTGATGGATTATCCAACAGATCTTGTCTTGGTGGTAGGCGATGTTACTTCTACCATGGCTTGTGCAATTACTGCTCAAAAGTTAAGGATACGTGTCGCACATGTAGAAGCTGGTATCCGTTCAGGTGATTGGACAATGCCGGAAGAGATCAATCGTCTGGTCACCGATGCAATTACGGATTACTTTTTTACCACATCGGAAGTTGCGAATGTCAATTTGAAAAAAAATGGTGTTTCCGATGATCGTATTTTCTTTGTTGGGAATACGATGATAGACACTTTGTTGCGTCAGATGCCAAATTTCAAAAGACCGGCATTAATGGATGAGTTGGAACTGCAAAATGATCAGTATGTGGTCATGACCTTGCATCGTCCGGCTAACGTTGATGGGGAAGAAAACCTGAGGCATTTGCTCAGTGAAATTATTGCACATTCGGGTGATTTGCCCTTGATCTTTCCTGTTCATCCCAGAACGCTTCAGTGTTTGAATCAGCTGAAAATAACTCATCCAAGATTGCATTTGGTGGAACCTTTAGGTTATTTGGAGTTTAATTACCTGGTAAAACACGCGAAAGCAGTTATAACTGATTCCGGTGGAATTACAGAGGAAACCACAGTCATGGGAATTCCCTGTATGACGCTTCGTGATAACACTGAAAGACCGGAAACAATTTCGATGGGAACCAATGAATTGATAGGGACTGATCCCAAAAATATTGCTCCGGCATTCGAGTTGTTATTTTCAGGAAAGTGGAAAAAAGGAGAGGTTCCGCCTCTATGGGATGGAGAGACTTCGTCCAGAATAATTAATCACTTGCTAAGCATAGATAATATTTAATACAGAAAATTTTGTTTTTAACAAAAAATGAATTAAATTTTCTCTACTAACAGAAAGAGTTAATTTTTGGTACTATTTTTGCTGAGAAGGAGTTTTTTCAAAACCATTATTCTGATGAGAAGTTTGATAAAGTGTGTTGGTCCAATTGGAATGGGAAGTTTATTGTCGATGTTTATTCTGTCGATTCCGGTTGGAAATTCACAAACTGCGATAAGTGAAAAAAAGTCCGAGTATAACAGGTGGTCTTTAGAGTTGGCGGGTGGATTTAGCAATGCGGTAGGGCCATATACACCTGGATATTATACCAATTTGCTGAATCTTTCAAATGTGCAATTAGGCACCCGATATATGGCAAACAGGCATGTTGGGGTAAAGTTAGATGCGGAATACGATCTGTTTAAGAATAATAATTCCGGTAAAGGTGCGCAGAGTCTGCCATTCAGGACAAATTATTTTAGATTTTCTCTTCAGGGAGTTGTAAATCTGCATCATGTGTTGGAATTCCAGGAGTGGACGAAGCATATTGGTCTTCAGGTTCATGCCGGTGCCGGTTATTCGACAATGGGCAATGATAGTATTTCTCCCTTTGGAAAAGGAAGAAATATGGGGAATTTAATGATTGGAATAACTCCGATCTTTAAAATCAATGAGCGCTTTACGATAAAATTAGATGCTACAGGTATTAAGCACATGCATCGAAAATACACGATTGATATGAATCAATCGAGAAACATACGTGGGATGGATGCCTTCATAGGAACCTTGACACTTGGTCTACAGGTTAACTTAGGAAAGGCAAAACAACACGCAGACTGGTACTCTGATAAACCGGATCCGGCAGAAAATGCGGAGATTCGAGATCTGAAAAACCGATTGGAAAAATTGGAGGAGATGCATGGTGATGGTGATTTGGATGGTATTCCGAATTATCTGGATAAAGAATTGGCGACTCCTGCTGGCAGCAAAGTAGATGCTTTTGGCGTTGCAATCCCGGAGAGACTGGATAGCGATAATGACGGAATTTTTGACGATACAGATAAATGTCCGAGAGAATTCGGGGTGTTAGCTTATAATGGTTGTCCTATTCCGGATACTGATGGAGATGGAATTTTGGATGATCGGGATGAGTGTCCTAAGATTAAAGGGGTGGCTGAGAACAATGGTTGTCCTAAAATCGAGAAAGAGGAGCAGGAGATTATTAATACGGCATTCAACAACCTTGAATTTGCAACTGGAAAGGCAATCATTCTTAAATCCTCATACAAATCATTGAATGATCTTGCGACCTTATTGCAGAAGAAATCTGAATGGGGATTACTAATATCCGGTCATACGGATAATGTAGGTGATGATGCAAAAAACATGGTTTTGTCCAAAGAAAGAGCTGAAGCAGTAAAAGATTACCTTACAATTAAAGGGATTGCTGCAAGTCGCTTGGAAGTTCTATTCTATGGAGAAACAAAACCAATTGCAGTAAATGACACGGAAGACGGGCGCCAAAAAAATCGCCGTGTAGAAATGAAAATTACCTTTTGATTCGAAGGAATCAAAAGGTAATATTAGAATACAACAACTTAATTTACTAATGCTTTTGTTATCAGCGTGAAAACTATGTGATGTGGAATTAGAAATAATTCGCGGAAGAGTAAGGATGGTTTTTAAATTTTAGCATTAGTTATGTTTTTGTATTATAGTATTTTGGTGTTCATTATGTGTATTGTAGCTACGGCTTACCTTATTCCAAAGATAATTTCCGTAGTTCAGTATAAGAGATTAATGGATAAACCAAATCAAAGAAGTTCGCACTTTATCGCGACACCGAGTTTGGGAGGTATCGCCTTTTATATTGTTTTTGTTATTTCATTGTCTTTCAACAATTATTACGACGAATTTCATGTTTCTATGTCCATACTTCCCGGGATGACTGTTCTTTTTTTCCTGGGATTGAAAGATGACCTGGTGGTATTGTCACCAAGGACTAAGTTATTAGGTCAGGTTGTTGCCTGTATGTTTATTTTGATTAACAGTAGTTTTGAACTGAATAATCTGCATGGCTTTTTAGGGGTTCACGAGATCCCATTGTGGGTAGGAACTTTGGGGGGATTGCTCTTAATGCTTGGAATCATTAATTCATTTAATCTAATAGACGGAATTGATGGTTTGGCGGCTTCTATTGCAATAATTACGTTGACCTTTTTCGCAGTAATTTTTGGTTTGCTGGAATTTAAGTTCAGCTTCCTTTCCTGTATTTCAATGATTGGAATAATGATCGGGTTCTTATTTTTCAATTTATCCAAAAGCAAAAAGATTTTTATGGGAGATACGGGATCTCTGCAGGTTGGATTTATTATTGCTGTGATGACGGTTCGAGTGATGACTGCTAATGAAGGACAGTTGAATCACTTACCCTTTGATTCCGCTTACAATCCAATAGTTTTAATAGCTCTGCTCATCGTGCCTCTTTACGATGCTGCACGTGTGTTTACACTGCGCATATTAAAAGGGAAAAATCCATTTTCAGCGGATCGTGACCATTTTCATCATTTGTTAATTGATGCATTCAAAATATCTCATTGGAAAGCAAGTTTAGTAATAGTGACATTTAATGTTTTTTTCTTGGGAATTATTCTTTTAATATTGAGAGAGTTTTCAATCGGTTCGGTATGTTTTGTTATCTTGCTTTTTTTGGTTCTAATGACCGTTTATTCTATAAGGTTGAAGAAGAAAATTAGTAGTAAATTAGAAAAAGAGGAAACCCAGGCTCCGAAAATTGAGTTGTTTAGGTCGGCACCGCCAAGTTTTCATTTTGAGAAACAAGAAACGAGTACGCTAAATGAAAATGTTCGTTTTTGATAATAACTTAAGAGTATAATCTAAATGTATAACTATCGAATTATTTTATTTTTTTTAGGATTAGGATTTATTTTTTCAATGAATTCATGTGGAACACGAAGGAAGATGGTCTATTTTCAGGAAGGGGGATCTGCGGATTCTGCCGCTTATCATTTTACACCGGTATTTGAAATAGACGACTTTCTTTCAATATTGATAACTGCCGAAGATCCGGAATCAGCAAAAGCCTTTAATCTGCCTCAACAAACTTCAACAGTAAATAATGGGTATGCAACAGGGAATCCTGTTCCATACGGCTATCTGGTGGATTCCAAAGGTGAGATTGATTTGCCGATTCTTGGAAAAATGAAAGTGGCCGGGAAATCCAGAACTGAATTGGTAGATACGATTCATACACTTTTGAATGGATACCTCAAAAATCCGACGGTTCAGATTCAGATTCAAAATTTTAAAATCACCGTGCTGGGAGATGTGAAAAATCCGGGAACTTTTAAGATTCCAAACGAACGGATCACATTAATTGAAGCGATTGGATTATCCGGTGATATGAGGATGTCCGGAGTCCGGAAGAATGTATTGGTTATAAGGGATTCTTGTGGAACTAAACGCGAATTTCGTGTCGATATGACAAAAAAAGATCTTTTTTCTTCACCCGCATATTATTTGAAACAAAATGATGTGGTTTATGTTGAGCCAAATGTTGCTGCCAGGTCTGAAGGAACCCTGTGGAAAACAACAGGTGCTATTTTTATTTCACTAACATCATTAGTGATCACTACTGTTACGCTTATAACCAGATAAATGGAACAAAGAGAACAAGAAGGAATATCCAAATACAACAAAGAACCGGAACACAGGCTTGATCTACGAGAACTACTGGAGAAGTATATGAGAAACCTTTGGTGGTTTGTACTATCCATTATTTTGTCTCTGGTCTTAGCGTACTTGTATATCCACTACAAAGTGCCCGTTTATGAAAGTACTGCAACTGTTTTGATTCAACGCGATGAGTTGACATCAAGCTCTCCGGAATTGACTATGCTGAGGGATATCGGTTTGACAAATAGAGGAAGTGTACTGGAAGATGAAATAGAATTGTTCAAATCGCGTACGTTAACGGAAGAGGTTGTAGCTGATTTACACTTGAATTGGCGTTATGAGAATCTTGGCACGAAAACGGGACTTGTCCGGGCTGAATTGTTTGATGCCAATCCGATAGAGATTATCGCAATTCCTAGTGACAGTAACTTCTTGGATAAGGAATTGAGGTTTGAAATCGAAATCATTTCAAAAACGAGCTTTCAACTGAAGGATGGTGCAGGGATTAAGGATGGTTTTCACTCCTTTGAGAATAAAATTCCAACAGTATGGGGGAAAATTATTCTGAAAAAGACCAGCTATTTTGATTCAAGATGGATTGGGAAAACAATTCGGGTTACGCTAAAACCATTTAACGAAACGGTAAGTGAGATCCAACAATCTTTTTCCGTTAGTCTGGCAAGTAAAGAGGCTAATTTGATTGTTCTTCGCATAAAAGGCTCCAATATTCATAAGAACAATACGATTCTGAATCAACTGATTGCTGAACACGAAAAGAACACGATTCTGAAGAAGAATGAAATAGTTCGCAATACCACCAGTTTTATAAATGATCGGATGAAGTACATTGCTTCCGAACTTTCTGAAGTTGAGATGGAAGGTGAGAAGTATAAATCACAATATCATTTAATAGATGTCACTTCCGATGCGGCTTCTTATTTGGGGAAAGAAGGTGAGATAGAAAAACAAGTGATTGAGAAAACCATAGAAAAGAACATCGTAAATTTTATGGTTGACTTTTTGGATAAGGAAAATGGATTTGATCGTTTACTGCCATCAAATCTCGGATTGGAGGATGTTTCCATTGTTGAAATGACAAATCAATACAATAAGTTGGTTTTAGAACGCAATCAGTTATTGGCAATTTCAGGAACAAAAAATCCGGGAGTTGCACGATTGGAAGCCCAATTGTCCAATATCCGTTCTTCCCTTGAAGTAAGTTTGAGGAATCTGAACAAATCCCTCGATTTGAAAGTAAACAAACTGAAAAGTGAGGAAGCAATTTACCAATCTAAGATTGCAGAAATCCCCAAGTATGAACGGGAGTATAGAGATATTCTTCGGCAACAGCAGATTAAAGAAGCCCTTTATTTATTTCTGTTGCAAAAGCGTGAAGAGAATGAAATTTCTTTAGCTGCAACAGTGGCAAATGTGCAGGTTATTGATCAGGCTTTTAGTACGGAAGAACCTATCTTCCCCCGACCAAAAATAATATTTCTGGCAGCACTCTTAATCGGGTTGCTGCTTCCGGTGATAATTATTTACTTGATTGATTTGTTGAATAACAAAGTGAAAAATCGATTAGATGTAGAAAAACTGGGATTGAATGTTATTGCAGAACTTCCTGAGTTTAAGGATAAAGATGATGAGTTAATGGTTCTGAATAAACCTCATTCTGCCATTGCAGAGGCTTTTAGAGTATTGCGTGCAGGCCTTTCCTTTATTTTACCTTTGGATGAGTTATCTCGTGGAAAGGTTATTTCAGTGACCTCAACAATGGGAGGTGAGGGGAAAACGTTTACGTCGATTAATCTGGCCTACGTTTATGCTGCCAGCGGAAAAAAAGTATTGTTGTTGGGAATGGATTTAAGAAAACCACGGATACTCGAATACCTGGATTTGGAGAAGAGATTGGGATTGTCAAATTACTTGTCCAATTCTGAAATGAACTGGCAAAGCCTGGTTGAAGTAGTTGAACGAACTGGCCATCAGATTTCTGTAATTTCATCAGGTGATATTCCACCGAATCCGAGTGAGCTACTAATGTCTGATCGCCTCGAACGGTTGTTTGAAGTTTTGCGTCTCGAGTATGATATTATTATTCTGGATAATGCACCTGTAGGATTAGTTGCAGATACATTGATCACCAATAATTTATGTGATATGACACTTTTTTTGGTTCGTGTAAACACTTTGGATAGACGAATGTTAAATTTGGCAGCACAACTAAATAAGGATAAGAAACTAAACCGATTGTATGTGGTGTTGAATTCTGTGAAACAAATTAAGGGAGGGTATTATACTTACTACGATGAAGAAACCACCCGGAAAAGTTCAATTTTAAAACGATTAAAGGGAAAGAAATAAGTGCTTTTATTCCTTGATGTAAACCAATTTTTTCCCCGTAAACAAGTTTGCTTCCAGGCGTTCCCACTGTTCAAAAGTAGGCGCAAGTATAGCTACCTCGGAACCGTAACGGGTAATTGTACTCACCTGTAAAATGGACTGGAACAAGGGCTGATAGTCCAATTCACTGTGGACAATGGTCATTTTTCCGCCTGCAAACGTGACAACACTGGGTTCAAAATACGATCCTTCGTGAAAATTGATGACGTATTTGTTGGTGTTTATTTTCGTAAACGTATTTAACGAACCTTCGCCCGCAATCATGAGCTTGGATTCAATTCCGTAGTAATAATTTTCTCCTTCCAATACGCAAGGAAGTGAATCGTTGGCCTTTATTCCGAAGATATAATTTCCCCGAACCTGCAGTTTGGAAGATTCACGGACCTGTTCCCTGGTAATGCTCGCAATTGCAACGGTTACAATTGAAATGCCTTTCTCATCGATTACATAAGTCACCTGTGAATCGCTACTTTTGTATTTTCCAAAGTGAATTTTATCCGTAGATGGTTGCGAAATGCTTCCGAAAGGAAGCGGATCAGAAAATTGAACTGTTTTTTGGGAAAAACTCAAAAAATGTAGGAAAAGACTAAAAACAAGAAGAACTTTTTTCATAACTTATAAGAGAAGTGAAGCTTCGATAAGGACAAACGTTAGTGCGGACGGACTAAGTGTGGATCTATCAATAGCATCATTAATTACAATTTTAAACAAAATTTATGCAAAAACACTGGTTTATCAAACAAACGCCATCTTCTGAAAAAATTCAAGCTGTGGTTGATGACTTAAAAGTGAGTCCGATTATGGCATCTTTACTTACTCAAAGAAATCTTACAACTCTGCCACAGATTCGTTCATTCTTCTCCCCGGAAATAAGCGATTTGCATGACCCGTTTATGATGTTAAACATGAATCAGGCTGTTGAACGCTTGGATCAGGCTGTTGAATCAGAAGAACGGATTATGATCTTCGGGGATTACGATGTCGACGGAACAACTTCCGTGGCTTTGGTTTACAGTGTTTTAAAAGAATTCGCTCCCGTAGAGTTTTACATTCCGGACCGTTATGAGGAAGGTTACGGATTGTCTTACAAAGGAATTGACACAGCTTTGGAAAAAGGATGTAAGTTGCTGATTGCCTTGGACTGCGGAATCAAGGAAGTGGAAAAGGTGAAATACGCCAGGGGAAAAGGATTGGAAATCATTATTTGCGACCACCACACGCCTGGACCCGTAATCCCGGCTTGCATCGTGCTGGACCCGAAGCAAGCCGATTGTGCATATCCGTTCAAAGAATTATGCGGTTGTGGAGTAGGTTTCAAATTGCTTCAGGCCTGGTTTTCAAAAACTGGTAAAGATATAAATCAACTGTTCAACTACCTGGATCTGGTGGCGATTGCTATCGGGGCAGACATTGTTTCAGTTACAGGTGAAAATCGGATTTTGTGTAAACACGGTATTCAACGGATGAACGAAAATCCGCGTGCCGGGATCTTGGCTTTGGTCGAACAGGCACAGCGTTCGTTTCCATTGGACTTGTCGAATGTAGTTTTTACAATCGCTCCAAGGATCAATGCAGCAGGCCGGTTGAAGAGTGGTTCCAGGGCCGTTGAGTTATTGCTGGCCGAATCAAAGGAAGATGCTAAAAAAATAGCTCTGGAAATAGATGAATACAATTCGGAAAGGCGCATCCTGGATGCACAAACGACTTTGGAAGCATTGGAAATCATCGCACAGGATGAACTTTTTGGCAACCGGAAGTCCACCGTTGTTTTTCAATCCGATTGGCACAAAGGAGTGGTAGGAATTGTTGCTTCTAGATTGATAGAACATCATTATCGTCCAACGATTGTTTTGACAGAAAATAAGGGAGAAGCGACCGGTTCCGCGCGTTCGGTTTCCGGATTTAACGTTTACGAGGCAATTACTTCCTGCGAGCATCTGTTGACACAATATGGCGGACATCAGCATGCGGCCGGCTTGACTTTGCCTTTGGAGAACATTACCTCGTTCAGGGAACATTTTGATGCATACGTCCAGAAGAATATCCAGCCCTTGGATGAGGTGGAAGATTTGGTGATTGATCTGGAAATTGCTGCTTCGAATTTATTCCTTTCAGGTGAATCGGCACTGCAGGTACCGCGAATTTACCGCATGCTGGAACAAATGGAACCTTTTGGTCCCGGAAATGACAAGCCCGTTTTTTGCATCCGGAATGCCTATGCAAGCAAACAACGGATCTTAAAGGAAGCGCATTTGAAATTCGATTTGGTGGATCCGGTTTCCGGAATAGAGCTTTCGGCAATCGGGTTCAATATGGCAGATAAAGCCGATTTGATTGCTTCAGGCTGCGCGTTTGATTGTGCATTCACCCTGGAAACAAATACCTGGCAGAACCGCACGACCTTACAGATCCAGGTGCGGGATATTCGGGAAACGTTGTGATTATTAAAATGGGTATAAACAATGTAGGGACGCGATGCGTCGCGTCCCTACAGGATGTTTTATGGATATTATAACGGGATATTCCCGTGTTTTTTCTTCGGTAATGTTTCCGATTTTTTCTCCAGCGATTTGAAAGCAGCAATTAGGGTGCTTCTCGTTTCTTCCGGTAGGATAACAGCATCAACGATCCCTCTTTCAGCGGCGCGATAAGGATTGGCGAATAGTTCGGCGTATTCCGCTTCTTTTTCTTTCCATTTTGCTTCCTTGTCTTCTGCAGCAGCGATTTCTGCTTTAAAGATGATCTCTGCAGCACCTTTTGCTCCCATTACTGCAATTTCTGCAGTTGGCCAGGCATAATTCAAATCTGCACCGATATTTTTAGAGTTCATTACGTCGAATGCTCCACCGTATGCTTTGCGTGTAATTACCGTAATTCTTGGAACGGTTGCTTCTGAGAATGCGTACAATAGTTTCGCGCCGTGGGTAATAATTCCTCTCCATTCCTGGTCGGTTCCGGGAAGGAATCCGGGAACATCTTCCAATACCAATAATGGAATGTTGAATGAGTCACAGAAACGAACAAAACGCGCTCCTTTCCTGGAAGAATCGATGTCCAGAACTCCGGCCATTGAAGCCGGTTGGTTCGCTATAATTCCGATAGACCTTCCATCCAAACGTGCAAATCCAATCACAATATTTGGCGCAAAGTCAGCTTGTACTTCGCGGAATGTATCGTCATCGATCAAACAATCGACGATTTCACGGATATCATAGGGAAGGTTTGAATTTTCCGGGACGATGTGTTGAATGCGATTCAGTTTTTCTTTGGCAAATAATGCTGTTTCAAACTGCGGAGCCAATTCCATTGCATTTTGCGGAATGTAAGTCATCAACTCGCGCACTTTTCGCAAACACTCCACATCATTTGCAGCTGTGAAATGGGTCACTCCGGATTTTTCTGCATGTGCTTTCGCTCCACCCAGGTCTTCCGAGCTTACTTCTTCATGTGTAACTGTTTTTACAACGCTTGGTCCGGTCACGAACATGTACGAAGTATCTTCCACCATGAAAACGAAATCTGTCAAGGCAGGAGAGTAAACAGCACCACCAGCACAAGGGCCCATAATCACTGAAATTTGCGGAATTGCTCCCGAAGCACGTGTATTGCGATAAAAAATATCCGCATACCCGGCCAATGAAACAACACCTTCCTGGATCCGTGCACCACCCGAATCATTCAATCCGATTATCGGCGTGCCATTTTTCATGGCTAAGTCCAGGACTTTACAAATTTTTTGAGCGTGTGTTTCAGAAAGGGAACCTCCCAAAACGGTGAAATCTTGTGAGAAAGCATAAACCACTCTTCCATGAATAGTACCAAATCCCGTAATAACTCCGTCACCAGGGGTTTTCGTTTTGTCCAATCCGAATGAAGTAGCCCGATGCTCCACAAGCATTCCGATTTCGTGAAACGAACCTTCATCCATCAATAAAGTGATCCGTTCTCTTGCGCTTAGTTTTCCTTGGGCATGTTGTTTGTCAATTCTTGCTTGTCCACCACCTAATTGGGCAGCTTCGCGTTTTTGAATTAATTCAGCATTCTTTTCTTTCATGAAAAAAGGTTTGTGGGTCTCAAAGATACACTTTCATGTTAAAACTTGGTTTTCTATCCGCAAAACCGTTATCCGGGAAATAGACTCCCGGAAGTTATCCGGAAAAGATCAATCTTATTTTCTTTTGTAAATCAATTAGTTAAGTCTCACGATGTGAAGATATGCTATCTGTTTTCCCTAATCAGATAGTTTGAATAAAAATAGTATCTTAGTTAAAACGACTTGGTATGAACAGATTGATTTCTTTTTTCTTTTTGATTTTCATGTTAACAATGTCATTGGGCTGCAAGAAAGACAGCAAACGACGGATTGACAAGTTTCATAGACAGGATGTCGGATATTCCGCTTTTGGGATTCTTTCGGATAAGGATTATAAGTCCCTGACGGTTGAAATTATCTATATGACCGGATTTAAACCAACGGATTTGGCAATCGACAATTTGAAACAGCTTATTGCTGCCCGATGCACTAAACCGGATGGTGTCCGGGTTGTTTTTCAAGAGATTTCTCCCAAGGGAAAGAGCAGTTATTCGATCGATGATGTGGTCTCGATAGAGAACGAGTACCGGAAGGAATTTACGTTTAAGAAGGATCTAGCGATCTGTTTCCTTTTTCTGGATGGGCCCTCAAGTGATAACCAGGGTTCTTCGATGGTTTTGGGACAAGCATACTACAATACGTCCATGGTGATCTATGAAAAATCATTGCAGGATAACGCGGATGGATTCGGACAACCGGAATTGTATAAACTGGAAACGACCGTCATCAATCATGAATTTGGTCACATCCTTGGCTTGGTGAATAATGGAACGGAAATGTATCATCCTCACCAGGACACGGCGAATGGATCACATTGCATTAATTCAGAATGCCTGATGTATTGGGAAGCTGAAACCGGAACCCTGTTTTCAAACCTGATCGGGAATTCTCCCATTCCGACCTTTGATTCGAATTGCTTAAAGGACTTGCAAGAGAAAGGAGGGAAATAATTTAACCAATTTTACCTGTTTGCAGGTTTTGGTTTTCTTTCATTTTTCGTAATTTTTGGTTCAATCCGTTTGATGCGACATGAAAAGAACACACAAAATCCTGGCAATTGCTTTAATCCCCTCGTTTTTTATTCAATCTTGTATTGTATCCGCTCCTAAATATACGCATGTAGAACAGGTCATGCTGTTAAAAACCGGTATGAGTATGGATACGGTGAACCAAAGACTTGGAATAAAACCCTACGATATTGATATTTACGATTCTACAGGATACAGATCATTTATTTACAAGTACCGCACGACTGATCGAAAAACGGTGCCTTTCATGTTGAAGGAGACAAACGGAAAGAAAAAGATTGGTAAGTATATGGACTTGGTTGCCTATTATGATTCAACCGATATTGCCTATCGTTTTGAATCGCGATCGACCGATTCGAAGGTTGACCAAAAGAAATTCAACATCAATGTTTGGGTAACCATTGTTACAGTAGTTGTACCCAGTTTGCTTGTTTATCTGGGGATACAGAAAACAAATTGATTTCAGTGGCTCGTTTAACTACCAAGCTGTGTTTTTGACTGGATGAATTGTTTTAAGATGATTTTGGTTAGTTTCTTCTGCTTTTTGGTGCTCAAAAACATGACTTTCGTCATATAAACTGGACGGAATTTTCTGATTTCCCTTTGTCACTAAAGCTTTCAAACTGTTTATATCGATTCTAAATTAACAGACCTGACAGTTTTCTGACAATTCAAAGCTTCTTGTTTCCCAATTTTGCAGCATACAAGCTAGAAAGTTACCTCAGTGATTAAGCAACTGCATACAATCGCATTTACGCATCGAAATTTGGAAGTCTCCAAAATTGGAGTTTTGCATATAGAACAAGATTCTGTTCAATCGCGTTTTCAATCAGTTAAAGAACGTTTGCACATTGATGAGATCATGTTCTTGTCGACCTGTAACCGGGTAGAATACTTTTTGGTAACCAACGAGATCATCTCTCCTGAGTTTTTATTTGATTTCTTTTCCGCGCTTTACCCGGATTTTGAAGAAGAAAAAGTGAACTTTTTTGCTTCGAAAGCTTTGGTTTATGGAAAAATGGAATCCGTAAATCACGCATTGAGAGTGGCATCTTCCATTGATTCATTGGTTATCGGGGAAAGAGAGATCATTACGCAGGTTCGTCAGGCTTATGAACAATCACGTGATTTGGGACTATCCGGAGATACGCTGCGTATTTTGTTCCGTCATACGATTGAAACAGCGAAACGTGTTTACACCGAAACGAAAATATCCCAAAAACCTGTTTCCGTAGTTTCCATTGCCTATCAACGATTGGTTGGTATGGATGCTCCAAGAGAAGCACGTGTTTTGGCAATTGGTGCAGGTGTTACCAATACTGCCATGTTGCGCTTTTTGAAGAAACACGGAATGAGCAATTTTGTGATTTTCAACCGAACAGTTGAAAAGGCCGCAGTTTTGGCGGAAGAATTGGGCGGGAAGGCTTATCCTTTAAGTGAATTGGCAAATTACACGGCAGGCTTTGACATCCTGGTTTCTTGTACGGGTTCCGAAGAAGTGATCGTAGATGAAAAGTTGTACGCGAATTTACTCAATGGCGAGTCCAACCCTAAGATCACAGTTGACCTGGCATTGCCCAGTGATATTTCTGCCGACGTTCACGCAAATAATCCAACAAGAAATATTTCAATAGAAGTCCTTCAACGAATTTCAGACAGTCATCTGGAAGAGCGTTCACAAGAAGTGATTCATGTGGAGCAAATTTTAGAAGAGGCAAATAATGAATTCCGCAATATCGCTAAAATGCGTGCAATTGAGGTTGCCATGAGGCCTGTCCCACAAATGGTCAAAGATATTCGTGCAACTGCTTTCAATGAGATTTTCAAGAATGAGTTGGATCAATTGGATCCTTCTTCCATGGAAGTTTTGGAAAAAGTGGTTGGTTATATGGAGAAAAAATACATGAGCATGCCAATGATTATGGCAAAGGAAATCATGTTTAAATCGTAATTTTACTTCATGAGAAATATTCGTATCGGTTCGCGCGGAAGTGATTTGGCACTTTGGCAAGCCAATCATGTGAAAACCCAATTGGAAGCTCTTGGAGCGGAAGTTACCATTACCATTATCAAAACGCAGGGAGATGAAATCCAGCATTTGAGTTTCGATAAGCTGGAAGGCAAAGGGTTTTTCACTAAAGAGATCGAACAAGCTTTACTTCAGGAAACGATTGATCTGGCCGTACATTCTCATAAAGACCTGGAAACAAATCCTCCGGAAGGATTGATCATAGCAGCAGTTTCCGAAAGGGAAAATCCAGCAGATGTATTACTGATCCACCCAAAGGCATTTGATCCCGAAGGATTTTGGAGCTTGAAGAAAGATGCTGTTGTCGGAACTTCTTCTGCACGAAGAAAATCTCAGGTAGTAGCATACAGACCTGATGTCCAAATCAAGGATTTACGTGGAAATGTTCCAACACGACTTCAAAAGTTAGTGGATGGGGATTACGATGCAATCTTATTGGCAAAAGCCGGTTTGGACCGTTTGAAGCTCGATTTGAAAGGAATGCATGAAGTGGTCTTGGACCCGGAACAATTCATTCCGGCTCCGGCACAAGGTGTTTTGGCTTTGCAAATCCGGGAAAATGACAAAGAGCTGTATGATTTCATGCAGGCCATGAATCACGAAGATATCCAATCCCAGATTGCCTTGGAAAGAACCGTTCTGAATCGTCTGCAAGGCGGTTGTCAGCTTCCCTTAGGAGCGTACTGTCCGGAAGAAGGTCGTTTATTGGTTTCATTCGCTCACGAATGGGAGCAAGGAGCTCAATGGTTCGAATTTGAAGGTCCGCACGATTTGGATATGGTTGATGTAGTACTGGAAGCTTTATTCGAGGAAGAAGAAGAGGATGAAGATTGAGAGTATATTTCTTAGTTCAGATAATCAGTCATCTCTTCCTATCGTTGATTTTTGTCAGGAAAATCAAATTCAACTAATTCGCAAATCGCTTATTTCTTTTCAAGGGATTCCTTTTGAAATGCCCAGAAAGTGGGATGTTGTTTTCTTTTCGTCCCCCAGATCGGTTGATTTCTTTTTGTCTGATGATTTCGCTTTGGAATCGCATCAACGAATCGCCTGTATAGGAATTGAGACGAAGAATTACCTGGAATCAAAAGGTTATCGGGTACCTTTTTTTGGGGAAAATGCCGGAAAACCTGCTGAAATAGCTGAGCAGTTCAAAGAATGGCTCGGAAATCGGGTGGCACTTTTTCCACAATCTACCAAATCCAACAAATCCATCGAAGCAATTCTACCGGATACACACAAGATTCCGCTATTGGTTTATGAGACAATCAATGCACCAGTTGCACTGGAAAATTCCTTTTCAGTTTTGGTGTTTACAAGCCCTTCTAACTACAAAAGCTTCCTGTCACTTAATTCGATTCCCGGGGAATCAATCGTGGTTGCCTGGGGCGATACAACTGCTCAGACTATCGCAAATGATCACATAAAAGTTGATTTCATTTTGCAAACTTCCACCTATTCGGAACTGCTTCAAATCCTCCGGAAAGTAAACCAATAAAAATTAGATTTTTTTAACTATAAACGGCTGAATTTAGTTATGTTTTAGAACTACTTGCATTTAAAGTTGTTTAACTTTGTTGTAGGTTGTTAATTGAGTGCCAAAATTGACATTACACCCCGATAACGATCGGGATCAAAAAGTAATACTCACTAATTTCTATTCTATGGAATCAACGTCTAGTAATGAAAACTATGAATTCCGTGTTTATCCAGATGAAAAATCGCCTAAACTATTCAAGTCACCTCTCCTGGAGGTACTAACTAAAACAAAACTTTGGATCATTATTGTACTTTATAGCGCTGTAGCGGCAGTTTTGCTTTGGGTCTATATGTATTATTTTCACGGAACAGCAATCAACTTGATTTTATTGTTCTTCCTTGGATTTTTTGCGTGGACTTTCGGTGAATACGTCTTGCACCGTTTTGTGTATCACAAGTTGAAAGACGCTTCTTATGATACGGGAATACAGTATATGTTCCATGGAATTCATCATCAGTATCCGAGTGACGACGACCGGATCATTCTCCCGCCAGTGCCGGGTTTGATAATTGCGGGTGTTCTCTTGAGTGTTTTTTATCTAATGATGGGAGTTGAAGCATTTGCCTTCGGTCCTGGGTTCTTGATCGGTTACCTGGTTTATATCAGCATCCATTGGATGGTTCACAGTAAACCTGCCCCAAAGCGCTTCAATTTTTGGTGGAAGCATCACAATATCCACCATTATCAGCAACACGACAAAGCGTTTGGAGTATCTACACCAATTTGGGATATTGTTTTCCGGACGATGCCTGTTAAAGGACGGAAGACGATTACCATTTTGAAGAAGTGATTTGACCGCAATAGATGAAGTCCCGGGTCTTAATTCCCGTTACGGCTTGATTTAACTGGGCAAATAGACACATGTCTATCCGTATTTCTGTCTGCGGGGAAACTTATTTCTGAATGAGAATCAAGCTATGACGAATAGCGTCGAAGTGATTATAGATGAGGATGGTGCGCGGTTCTACCGTTGCACCATTTTCTATTAGATGATGTGCCTTTCCATTGAGCAATTGAACAGCCAGGTAACTTGCAAATGCGCTGACCGTGCGGTATTCCCCAACTGATTTTTTGAAATAAACAGTGGGTTTGTTGCCAAACAACTGTTCTACTTTTTGGTACCAGGTATCGGTTGAAACGTCCCCGTTTTTACCAAGTAATAAGCAATCCACATCGGAAATTTCCAGGTTTTGATCTGCAAGAAAGCCGGAAACAAAATCACTGATCTCATTTTCTGAGAGGTGAGAGGATTGTTTAAATCCACTGAATTTGGCCAGGCTGTTTTCCGGATTGTTACTTAAGAAAAACTGGGTGGACCCTTCTCCACAGTAAGAACCGGTTGTTTTGGAATCAAGCAATTCTTCATTGGAAACCAATTCTTGCTTGAAGCGTTTTCCTAAGCGGTCGATATTGTAATTGTAGTCGGAAATTTCTTCCACCGCTCCCAGCAGAATCGTTTTTTCAGCACTCTTATACTCATCGAAGAAGAGGGAAGCATCCAGCAAGGCGGATTCGAATGCCAATGAACCATTTACATGCGTCATGTTGTAGCCCATGTTTTCAGAAAGAAGGGCAACTTGTCCGGCCAATGCGTTTGGAGTGCTCTGTACGAAGTTTGTAGGCGTTAGAGTGCCTTCATTATACTCTACGATCTGGTTCAGGAACTTGATGCAATCTTCCAATCCACCATTGGCAGTTCCGAAGATAATTCCATCGGGTTTTGAATTTCGACCTAAAAGGGGCAATGAAACACCGATCCCCATTCGAACCGCTTTTCCCATCCGTCTCAATTGCCCATTTGGGATGATATCCTGGTAGGAAGGTTCGATCGCTCGGTATATAAACTCATTAAATACCTGCCAATCTCCATTTTCGAAGGACAGATCATGGGTTTTTTGTGGAGAAATGGCGTATAGATCGGTTATATACATGCTGAAAAGATTAAAGATGTGCAGTTTCCTCCGAAACCAAACGAATTGGAAAGGACATGTTTAATTTCAACATCGGGTGTATACTTCAACGTCGGTTGAAAGGAAAAATCTGAGATGGGTTCTTTAATGCGCAAACTGGGGTATACTTCCTGGTTTTGAATGGACAGGATGCTGTAAATAGCCTCTAGTGCACCAGCTGCAGCAAGTGTATGTCCGACGTAGGATTTGGTAGAGCTAAATGGAGGAACTTCCTTAAACAACTTGGAAAAAGCGAAAGATTCTGTCAGGTCATTATTCGGAGTTCCGGTACCATGTGCATTGATACACTGAATGTCTTCAGGCTTCAAATTTGCACGTTTTAATGCAAGTTCCATTGCCATTCTTGGTCCTCTGGCATCATCAGAAGTGGCAGAAGGGTGAAATGCATCGTTGCAAATCCCAAAACCGGAAAATCGCGCCTGGATCTTTTTTGATGCAGGAATATCTGCCTTCCGTTCCAAAACGACATAAGCAGCAGCTTCTCCTAAGCTTAATCCTTCCCGGTTGGTGTCAAAAGGTTTACAAGGTTCTTCACTTAAGATACGAAGCGAATTGAACCCATTTACGGTGAACTTTGCCAGGCAATCACTTCCACCGGCAATCACGCGGTCCACTTTACCTGTTTCCAATAAACGTGCGCCCAGTGCAATCGCATTGGCAGATGAAGAACAAGCCGTATTCACGACGTCTGTTATTCCTTTCATACCATACAGGGAAACGATTTGCAGCGCATGGTCAGAACCCTCGTAATTCCTTACGAATTCAGAAGGAGAACCTTGCAAATTCGCATCGTGATACAGATCGTCTGTGTAACACATACCACCAACAGTGCTTGAGCTGATGAAAGCAGTTCGGGGAGAAGAGATGTCTTCCAAACTAAGTTGTGCGTCCTTGA
>Ga0247691_1000077_pt1 | contig 27193 bp, 17 predicted proteins | sample CNK32_metaG_FD_182721 | JGI IMG/M metagenome (GOLD analysis project Ga0247691, IMG submission 182721) | Soil microbial communities from Purdue University Martell Research Forest, Indiana, United States - CNK32 | ecosystem: Environmental > Terrestrial > Soil > Temperate forest > Bulk soil...
AAACGGATGTGAAAAACTTCTACAAATTCATGGAAGAACGTGGCAAGCTGGGATCTCAGAATAAATTCCCCCGGGTGATGAATGAACACCAGGCAAAAGAGTGGAGATTGTTCTTAGGACGATAATCTAATGTTATGGGCAGGGGGAATAACTCCCGCTTTATAATTCAATCCCATGAAACAATTTGTTTTAGTATTAAGTTTTTTAAGTGTGTTCATTTCATACAGTCAAGTCTCTGTAAAACAACCAACGTATTACTACGTTTCAAAATGGCAGTTGGAAGAACTTCAAGATTTACCTGTTGGAGATAAGATTTTGTTTCAACAGAATTGTACGACTAAGTTGCCAGCAAATGTTCCAACAGGAATAATTTTCTTTGAAAATGTGTTTCATCAAGATGAACGCTTTTCAATGGCTATTGAGTTTAAAGATACGGTTGTTGCTTCGGTTACTTATTACCTCAGCGCTAAGCAAAAAGATCTTTTAAAAACAATTGGATATTCTGACGTTAAGGCAAGTGGTTCAGCTATCAAGGGACAATGGACTTATACTTTAAATGAAGAAAAACGCCATACGACAATTGTTGGCGATAAAAAAAGAATTCTCGTTATCCAAACCCTATAACTAAAAACACTCTAAAATTCCAGAGCATTCGGTTTTGTAAATTTCTCTGAAGAATTACCTGACTTAAAGCAATAATTCCAACCAGTAGGAGCCTTCAATATCTGTGGTAAGTTACGAAGTATATCTGAACTTTTTTGTGGATTATGAATTAAGCCTTTTCAACTCCCGGTCGCGCTGCCTTGATTTGTAGATCGCATTCGCAATCACCACCAGGATGATCATCGCTGAACCCGCGTAAAAATTACCATTCAACAATTCATCCTCGTGTAAGATCGGAATGGCTAAAAGGATCGTATAAACAGGTTCCAGGTTGATACTTAAAGAAACCGTAAAGGCTCCCAGTTTCTTCATTACTTCAATGGTGGCAATGAATGCAAACGAAGTGCAGCAGATTCCTAAAAACAAGAGCCAGGCAAAATCACTACCCGACATCTTGAATAGATTGCTGTCCAGTTTTCCGTTGTACAAGAGCATCCCGGAAAGAAAGACCAACCCGATCCCCATTTCGTGAAGCGTAATGGCAGAGGCAGGAACTTCTTCGGCGAGCTTTGCATTGAATACGGAAAAAAGCCCGGCACACAATGCAGAAGTCAATCCCAATGCGAGTGCTAGGTATTGCCTTTCATCGAAGTCGGAAGAGACAAAGTAGATCCCGAAAATCACCAGGGAGCCGAACAAAAATTCGACCCAGGAAAATTTCTTTTTAAAGACCAAAGGTTCAATCCAGGTCACGTGAAGTGTTGCTGTGGATAAACACAAAATTCCTAAGGAAGCAGTTGAAAGTTTAATGGCACTGTAAAAGGTAATCCAGTGAAGTGCCACAATAATCCCGGTTCCAAAAACCTTCAGCATCGTTTTTCGACTGTGGATTCGCATGGGCATTTTCAATAGGTACAAACCGATAAGCAGTGAAACGAAAGCGATCACGATGCGGTGCCATACCAGGTATTGTGCTTCAATGTGGATGAGCTTTCCTAAAATTCCGGTGAATCCCCACATGAAAATAATGAGGTGCATCAAGATATAATATCGGAACTTTTGAAACATGGTGTAAAAGTAGCCGTTATTTAAATGCTCGCTTTGTTTCTTCTGATAAATTCCGGAAAATATCTGGATCAGGGTAGTAAACAAGCCGATAAGGAAGAGGGTGGAGAGTCCCTCGTTCCTATCGGTATACCCCTTACTCTATAAGAAGTTTTTTGACTTCTTTTCCTGAATGTACCAGGTAAGTTCCGGGAGAAAGTGGTGCAACATTCAATATCGTTATTCCTGGATCACACACTTTTGAGAGTACTACTTTTCCTGAAAGATCGGTGAGAATGATTTCACCGTCATTTTCCTTCATGGAAATAGTGACTTGTCGGGAAGCGGGATTGGGCCAGACGATGAATGCATCGGAGCTGTTTTCCTTTACACCAAGCGCTGAGGAAGGGTATTCAATGATGTAATAAAGTTGATTAGTAATGAACACGTCGTTCCATTGTCCGGCTTGTCCAAGTGGCCAGTCCGTAACTGCCAGGGCTAAACCGTCCTGGTTGTTCCAGTTGTCCGGTTCATTTCCCCAGTTCTCGTAGCTTCCGTTTACAGGCGAACCGCTGGAGGTACCTATCCAAAAAGGGGAAGTTTGCGAATCATTATCTCCGTTGAAAACCCAATTTCCTTCAGAAGCGGAATCGTTACCACCCAACCACATATAGGATGCGCCTCCTCCGTCGGGAGCAACCGTATTTGCATGATCAAAGAACACATTGTTGATTTCCTGGAACACTGCATCCTGTTCCTGCTGGGAGTTGATCTCAAGAAGTTTGCCTCCCCGGGATGCAGAACAAGCTGCAGCATCTTGCCAGGTCCGGGTCTCAAGAACGATTTCATAATTGGAACCGTTAAATTCAAAACTCCGGATGAGAAAAGAATCGATGTCACATTGTGATAGAACGGGCTGAAGACTGGAAAGGCCAACTAACAGTAAAAAAAGAGACAGCGTTTTCATACTTTAGAAATTAAGTGTTGCCGATAATCGGGTATTCCAAAGTTAAAACATGCGGGATCTAAAGGGATTATGAAAAAGGAGCGATTACTTATGGATTTGCGGAATGAATCGATTAAAAGCACCTATTTTTGAAATCCAGTCTTCAAAAACGTTGCTATCCCTAATCATTTTCGCACTGCCGTTTGTCATGATTAGGTCTTCAAAAACTGCGTTTTTTCTTCTATCTTTGTAAAAAACAGAAGTTATGTCACACATCATCACATTGAGCGATTTTATCATGGAACGTCAAGCGGAATTTCCTGGTTCTTCAGGAGAATTGTCGCGTATCTTGAACGATATTTCAATTGCATCCAAAATTGTAGCTCGTGATGTTCGCAGAGCAGGATTGGTAGATCATATCCTGGGTTCTCACGGAGACACAAATATTCAGGGTGAGGAACAACAAAAATTGGATGTGATAGCAGACAATCAATTCATCCGGGTGTTCGAATCGAGTGGTGAGATTTGTGGGATTGCTTCTGAAGAGAATGACGACTTTCTGGCCTTTACCACTGAGCGTGCTCAAAGTGGAAAATACATTGTGTTATTTGATCCTTTGGACGGATCTTCGAATATTGATTGCAATGTTTCCATCGGAACGATTTTCTCTGTTTACAAGCGGGTTTCTCCAAAAGGAAAAGCAGCTACGTTGGAAGACATGTTGCAAAAGGGGACACAACAGGTAGCAGCCGGATATGTATTGTATGGTTCTTCCACCATGCTGGTTTATACAACCGGACATGGCGTTAACGGGTTTACATTGGATCCTTCAATTGGTGAGTTCTGTTTATCACACCCCAATATGCGCATGCCAGAAACGGGTCGCATTTACGCGATGAACGAAGGAAATATTCACGAATGTGAGGAAGGAGTAAAAGATTACATTTCATTTTGCCAGGAAGTGCAGGAGGATGGAAGACCTTACTCCGGAAGGTACATCGGGTCATTGGTTGCCGATTTTCACCGGAACCTGATCAAAGGTGGAATTTACATTTACCCGGTTACCAATCAAAGCCCGAAAGGGAAATTGCGCTTGCTATACGAATGTAATCCGTTGGCTTTTGTTGCAGAACAAGCTGGGGGAATGGCTACGAACGGAACAGACCGCATTTTGGACCTGGAACCACATCAACTGCATGAGCGCTGTGGATTCTTCACGGGATCGAAACAGATGATGGAAAAAGCAATTGATTGTTTGGAAAAAGCACGCGCAAAGGCTTAGATGTTCCTCGATTTCCGGAAAATAGAAAATCTCCATATTTTACTGTGGCTTCTCAAAGATATCTGTTGGGCAGCTGACTTGAAGTGGCTGGGAACTTTCATGATCCTGCCAACGATTTCCGTGGCGTTTTGGCTCACCTGGAAAATGCGCAGATCTTATTCGGAACTCATGCACAACCTGGCAGTGATCCTTTGGATCGGTGCAAATTCTGCCTGGATGGTCGGTGAATTCTTCTTCGACGACAAAACCCGCCCTCTTGCCCTGGTTTTTTTCGCTCTCGGAATTGGTTTACTCTTGGTTTTTTATGGCAGAGAACTCGCTTTAAAGCTTCTTTCCAAAGACAAGGGCGCCCAATAATCCTTCATTTGTACGGAATCGGTTTTTCAAGTACGGATTTTCGCAACAATCAAAAAATCGGTTTTCACTTAGTTTGCATAAACAAAACAACCGATTATGCGCCTGCTTATTTTAGTGATCACTGCATCAGGTATTCTTGCTTCATCCTGTACGATTCAGAAAAGAACATTCAGAAACGGATATTATATTTCTTGGAATAAATCTGTGAAAAAAGTCAAGACCCAATCAAAGGAAGAAGAACAGCTAGCTGAAACAGAAGTTTTGGCAGATACTTGTTGTAAAACAGAACCGAAAGTAGAAGAAAGCGCGATTAGTGAAAATCCGGACACTGTTCAGATAATGGAATTGACCCATTTGGATGGTCCGGTGTTGAAAGAGATGCCAGACCGCTATTCTGAAACAGCACTTGCAGAGCCATTGGATGAAAATCCGGAAGGCATGGATGAAAAGAACCGTTTTGAAACGGAAGAGGAAAAAGTTAAAAAGACACCGAATCTTTTTGCCATCAATTCCCTTGTCTTCGCGATTGGTTATGTTGTCCTCAGTTTCATCACCATTTATACCAGCCTGTTTGTATTGGCTATTATTTCTTTTCTGCTCGCTCTCGCCCTTGCAATCATCGCGATCATAAAATGGAAGCGTAACAAAGGGGATTTCTGGGGAACTTTTTTTGCCGTAATAGCCTTGGGTTTATTGGTTTTGGGGACTCTTATCTTCTTACTTTTTATTGTTGCAGGATCTCTTTAATTACTTCATAGTATTGACAACCGAAACGGAAGGTAGAAACTGTGCGGTTTGATCGTCTTTGTAAGAGGGGCTTTTACTTTCCAATAACTTTTCTGTCAATTCGGGATAACTAGCCGTTTTACCAACTTCGAGCATGCGTTTTTCCGGCTGTTGCAAAATAGTTTGAACGACCGTAATCGTATCGTGAATGACCTTCGAAGCGGAGATAATCGGAATTTCCCGGACAATCGTATCGTGAATGATCTTTACAGGTGAAGCCGAAGTTCCGTTGGCCAGGGAAATTTCCAGGGGATGTTCAGAAAAACGCCAGTTTAGGGAATAACTTTTCTTGTTTCCGACTACAAAGAAAAGCAGTGCCAAACAAGCCGCACCGATCAATGCCTGGTAAAGCGGAATGGTCCTGTTCAGGATCGACTTTTTCTTTTCCGGAATCGAAAATGCGCGCGGTTCATCGGAACTGTATTCCAATGCTGCAGTAGCGGAAATAACAGTTCTTTGAAGGGTGTATTCCGCTTCAGTCAGATGATTCAGGACAAATGTCCGTTCTTCTGAAGTAAGTTCCTCAAAGGATTTGGATTCGATCAGGTCGAATAAGCGTTCGTGTTGCTCTTCCATATCAATTCAATTTAAAAAGTGTCGTTTCAAAACTCGGATCAAAGTGTTTCAATTGGTCCGTGATCTTTCTTGTGGCGTAAAACAGCCGGGACTTAACAGTACCCAGGGAGCTTTCCGTTATTTCTGCAATCTCATTCAGTGGAAAATGTTCCAGGTAGCGCAATACGAATACGGTTTTATGGTGATGTTCCAAATTGTCAATACCGGCTTGCAGTGCTTTTAAAAAAAGTTGTTTTTCCGCCAGGTTTTCCGCCAATCCGCTCGGATGGTTCATTTCCGGATAAAGTGAAACCGTTTTCCCATGATGCCGGTATGCGGTTTTACACATATTGGAAGCGATGGTGAAAATCCAGGAGTAGAATTTTTTGTTTGGATCAAACAGGTGTTTTTTCTCCAACAACTTCAGGAAGATATCCTGTACGAAGTCTTGAGCCAGGTCCACATCCTTGTTCAGCATTTTGATGAAGTAACCCAACAACTTCCTGCTATACCGGTGATGTAATTCCACCAATGCAGCTTCCGCCTGTTTGGTAGAAAAAGGAGAGTGATGGCCCATTACCTGAACCATCAACTCTTCGTCGCTTTGTTGTTTATGATGTAAATTGTTCAAGGTTACTTAGGCTTTTCACTTTTCTATTATTTCCATCACAACTCGAAAGCCGATTCCGGGATCCGGGTTTGAATACGTTTGTGTTTTATCAAAAGTACATTCTTCGAACAAGTTATACCAGGATCCTCCAAGAGCAGTTCCTTTGGTATTGGTCATTTCCGAAACGTTCCCCAATGTATTAAAGAATCCCATTTTATTCGGATCATAACTTTTTACATTCACCTGGTGAAATCCACCGTCATCAAAAAAACGGTCTTTCGAAACACGGATGTTTCCCAGGTAATGCTTATTATCGCCGGCTTTAATATCATTATTAGGGAAAGGAGTAATAGCTTTCGGATCTCCCGAACCGGCTGCTGTTTTCCATTCCAATTCGGTTGGCAAGCGGAATACCACTTGTGTATATGTTCTCTTGCGTTGCAGATTATATTGCTTGGTCAGCCACTCACAATAGGCTTTAGCTCCTTCATAAGAAATACAAACGGCAGGATAGTTTTCATAAGCCGGATGCCAGTGATACAGGTTCATCATCGGATCATTGAAACTGGCCTCGGCAAATTTCCCTTTTGTCCATTGGGTAGAATCGTAAAGTGCTAGTTGGTACAGCTCCGTTTGACCCGAAAGTTTCAGGTTGTTCAGGAATTTGTTGTAATCCCCATTGGTTACTTCGTATTTATCCAGGTAAATGGTTCCTTTCACGGGAATCATATTCTTTTCCAGGGTTTTCAGGTCCATTACGGCGGAAAGGATGGAAGCCGTTTTTTCTTTACCCGACAACAATTCCAAAACGTCACTTTGTTGACCGCATTGTTCAGCGATTTTCAAAATAAGGGTCTCCAGTTCCATCTTCCTTGTCGACTCCTCACTTTCAGCATAATGCTGGTACAATTTGATCATCGAAGGAAGGTACATTCCGTTGAATTCTTCGGCTTTTAAATTACCGATGTTATAGGAAAACACTTCTTTCAGATGGTCTAGCAAATAGCGCTTTTCGTAATTTCTGCGAATGATCGCAATATTATCAAAGTTCGATTCACTGTATTTGTAAGCTAGGCCTGTAACATATAACTTGTCACCGTAATCGGCCTCAAATCCTTTGATTGCGCTGGCAGAAAAATAAGCAGGCCGCTTGCCTTTAAGGAAATGTTGGTAAAGCTTTTTTGCTTGGGCTTTAGCTTCTTCCTCTGTTTGGGCTTCTTCCGTAATGAAGGGTTCATAACCCAACTCTTTCAGCATGCGGTCCCTGTAATCGTTGAGTAGAATTAAATTGACATTGATAATGGTAACATCTTTTCTGAAATTCTTGGCTGCCTGAACAATCCAGGGAGCGTAGGTGTCATTATCTCCGTAGGTAAAAAGAATCGCATTCTCATCCAATTCTGAAAGAATGTTGTAGCCCCAATTGAGCATGCCTGCCGAAAGCTCATTGTTTTCAAACAGCCTGTTGGCATAGAAATTCCGCTTTTCCGTATCCTTTTTCAATTCATAATGGATCATCAATAAATCCTGAATGAGATTGTCATTCGGACGAAGCGCCTGTGCAGCTAATAGATCCTCACTTGCATCTTTTCGGAACCCATTTTCAGAATATTGAATAAAATATGCTTCAAAACTTTTGGGCATCGCTTTCCATACTTGTTCGTGAATGGATTTACATTCTTCGTACCATTTATTACGTTCTTCTTCTGTTTGTGACAGGTTTCTTAAAGCGCGATTAGCCCGATAATAATTGATCCAGGCATTGCCGTTTTGATTGTTCTTATCAATTTCAGCTTTCCAAAGTTTGATCTGTGTTTCATACCAGGAATTGTCCTTCACTTCTTTCGCAATGCTGTAAACAGTTTCCGGTTTTTGTTCTTGAGAATATACCTTTAGACAAGTCAAAAAAGTAAATCCGATCAGTAAGTATTTCATGTTATTAATTTAAAGAAAAATCAGCGCGCTTGACTTCCGGGTTCTAATAGGATTACTCAACCAAAAGAAAAAGGTTCAAGCGAAATGAAATTTTTTTAATCAATAGTCAGAATTACATCAAATTCAATGAGTCCTTCTTGGCTTGCTTTGTAGTTCGTATGCCAGTAATTGTTGAAGACGTAGAGAAAAATATCAGAGGGTGTTTGTTTTTCTTTCTTCCACGTTTTAACGCCGTTAATAAGTGTTTCATCAATCATCCCATTGGTTTCTACCAGATTTACCTGCGGTGTGTAAAACAGGAAGTGGTGTTGAAGTGAATTCATTTCTATGCGATCTTCTGTACAGACAAATTCGCGATTCGAACCGGCCATCTGACTTCCCTGAATGGTTTTTTGATGAACGTTGGAACCATAGATAAATGTAAACGCTTCGTTTGCTGGGGTTAGCGCAACATGAAACGACTCTTTACGTTTTTCAGCGCCTTTTTCCAGCTTGTAATGAACCTGTAGTTGCTGCAGGATTTTATCCAGACGGAAGGTTATTGTCACTGATGAAATGGAACCCACTTTTCCTCTAACTTCCACAACTTTTTCCAACGAGGTATTGGTTTTTTCAAGCACCACCAAGTCTGTCAATCGTTGAGGCACCATCGGATTTGTTCCCAATTGATAAACCCCTTCAAACAAAGCGTAATCTCTTACTGACTCAATGGTTTCATCTACTAATTTCAATTGATTAATACCACCATGAAGCGGATCAACATGAAAATCGAGAATGGCTGTGCTTCCTTTATGAAGGTAGGAAACATCAGGTTCCGCGATTTTAGAAACTATCCGATTATAAATTGCTTGTGCAGAATCTAAAAAGGATTTCTTAATGCGCCATTGTTCAGTTGTAAAAAAGGATTCCGGATCTGAAATACTACACCAGGCGCCCCAAGTATGTTCATGAAAGAGAATAATTGCCCGATGCAATTGGTAAAAGTCATTTTCCCAAGCAGGATAAATACCTTGTGCTCTTACTTTTTGCTCCAAAGCACTTGTTTTTGCTGAAAGGGTGCGGTTTAAAATTTCTTCTTCCGCTGTAGAAAACGCACCGTCTTCCCAATAGGGAGAAATTTCGCCGGTTAGGAACATACTTGAATCACCATACTTTTGTTCGAATTGAAGAAAAAGTTCGTCAAGAGATGCCAATACCAAAGTCGGAGAACTGTATGTTGCATTCCACCGGTCGATAAAATCACACAAGGTAGTATCAACAGGACCATTATCGCTTTTCTTCGTATAGCGCAATTGAACCAGGTCGTAGGGATAATTTTTCTGATCCAACTCAATCGAATAGTCCGAAAGTTTTTGTTCCCAAGCCTCTTGCATTTTATTGTCCGCAATACCGTGAAAAAAGGAATAACCCTTTCCCGCCGTCCAAACGGTGAGCTGTTTTAAGCTCTTCATATCAGCTTTCCAATTAAAAACGTGATCACCCTGTTGTTGAATAACTCCGCCTACACGGTCGCCATGATCCGGAAATGCTTCAACGTAATTGGGTCCTAGTGAAAGAAACGGGATATCATTGCGCAAGTAAGCATCCAAACCTTGTGAAGTTATACCCGGAATGTCGGTTATCATTGCATTTTTAATCTTGAAACCAAAGCGTGATTCTAACTTTTTCGCATATTCTAGCATCCAATCCAGTTCTTCTGTGCGTGAAAGGCCAGTGAGAATATTGGCAAAATTGGCAGAAAGAACCAGGTTTCCGGCTTTCACAAAACGAACAAAATCTTCGGTTTCTGTCGCACTTGCTTCGTTCAGGAAATTCTCCACTGCCCAAAGTGATTCGATATGCCAAATTGGTCGTTGACCTGATTTTGCATTTTTGATCCAGGCAATTGCAGATCGAATGTTTTGTGTTTGAATTTGGGCTACTTCTGTTTGGATATGGGAGTATCCGATATCATTGTGCGAATGGTGTATGATGTGAAAGTTACGGTGCGCAAGAGGGGCAAAATGAACCGGAATCCCAATTCCTGATTTAGAACCTTCTATTTCAAAATGGAGGTTATCATTTCCTGTAAATGACAGGGGATACATGGGCAGATTTAATTTGTGATAACCATATGACATGAGGACTGTTGTATCAAAAACAGATGAAAAAACGCGCACTTTTCTAGGAGCAGAATATGGCTGAAACAGGTAGGTGTTCAATTGGCGCTTATTTTCTTTTTTGGTGATGAGTTGTGTCGCCTCTGCCTGTGCATCAAATTTGTTTTGAAACTGAAATACCATCAACCAATCGCGCGAATCCTGGTAGACACCTTCAACTAAAAAGTCGGCTTTTTGTTGAACCAATTTGGCAGGAACAGTGATGAATAATTTTCCGAAACCATCCCGGTTTGCATCGAACTCAATAAAAACGAATTCCAATTTACTTGTGTATTTTCCAGTTGCTATATAGCTGTATCTCCCTTTTTCTTTGGCTTGTGTGGTTAATTGTAAAATCACCTCGCTATTCAGGGAAAGGTTGAAGGTTCTGGTTCCGGAACTGGTTCCGGTTGAGTGACCGATTAAAACCTCGTAACAGACCATTTTCGCTTTGCCTTTGTAAGGATTGGCTGACCACGAAATAGCTCCATTGTTGTTGCAACGTGCTAACAAAGCATTTTTGGCAAAACGCTGATAGGGAGAAAAGTAAACGATTTCTTCCCCCCCAATTTTTTGCTCAAAACCAGGAATAGTGTCTGTTTTTTGAGCGAATGTGGAGCATGAAAGTAAAATAGAAACAAGAAGCAAACGCATAAGATGATGTTTGGATAAAAGTAACCAATTGTGATTTTTGTTTTCAACCGAATTTGAGTCACCAATTGTAATCCCGTCACCATAAAACGAAAAAGCCATTCGTGGAGACGAACGGCTTCTGTGGACATACTACTACTACTTATTACACCACACCTAAATTCTTAAATTGGATTGATCGATAAAACTTTTATAACGGGTTTTAAGGAATAAGAACCATTTCCTTGAGTAACGATACTTTTCTCTGCATCAAAATCAAGCAACACTTCATACGTGCTATTCGGCGCGAAATCAGCATTAAAGTTGATCTTCAAACCGGATTGCTGCGCAGATGGAGTTGCCAATGGGTAATAGAGACTATCAACCATGACGGTGTTTTCATCTCCAAGGATCATTCGAAACTGATTGAGATGACCGGCCGGCAAAGTTCCCACATTCACCAATGTGGCAGAAACATCATTTTGCAGGGTCAACAAATCATAAATACCAGCAGTGGTTGGAAGATTAATCCATCCTTGGCTCTCATGATTCACTTGCACTTGCAACACTTCTACATTCACTTGTTGGAAATCACCAGGTGCATCAACCATCTTCACAGTCATATGACTTTCTCCTTCTTTCTTCTTGCACCCGGTAGAAACTCCCAACACTCCCACTGTAACCAACGCCACAAAATAATATATCGCTTTCATAATTTTAAGTTTTTCACAGATTGACTTATAAAAGCTGTGCCAAAGCAAAAACACCTTGATTTTAAAGGGTTTTTATAAAAGCGACGAGCTGAAATTTTTTCATTTTGAAAAAATTCATTTCAAAATAGTGTGTCAATGAAGTGAATAAATGCATTTGCTAAATTCACAATCAATCCGGAATCATTACTTCCCAAAACAAAAACAATGCATTACCTTTGTATCATTCCGGTAGCTATCGGAATTTACATGGGGGTACAGTGCGCTGTTCCCCCTAAACTGTTTATTCAAAATATGGACCAGGCACATTTTTTACAACTTTTCAAAAAGCTCAAGGGACTCGACCAAACGGCTGACTTATTGCAACAGGCAGAAATTCGCATTCACTGGAAAGGACTGATCGGTTCTTCCAGGTCCATTGCTGTTGCTTCCGTTTGCGAGCAAGTTCCGGGCAATCATTTGTTTGTTTTGGAGGACAAGGAATCCGCTGCATACTTTTTAAATGACCTGGAGCAATTGTACCCGGAGAATAAGCATATCTTCTTTTATCCGGCTTCTTACCGGACGCCATATCAGTTAGAGGAAACTGACAATGCAAATGTGGTTGCACGAGCTGAAGTACTGGAAAAGGTGAATACCGGAAAAAACACTTGGGTGGTCACCTATCCACAGGCATTATTCGAACGTGTGCCTACTCAGAAACGGCTTTCGGAAAATACCATGCGGGTAGAACGCGGTAAAACCTATTCGATCGACTTCTTCAATGAGTTGTTGTTGGAATACGGATTTGAACGGGTGGATTTTGTCTACGAACCAGGTCAATTTTCAATCCGTGGTGGAATTGTGGATATTTTCTCTTTCTCGAATGACCAACCGTTCCGCGTGGAGTTTTTTGGAGATGAGGTGGATTCGATCCGAACCTTTGATCCTGTTTCGCAATTATCAATTAATACGCATACCCATTTTTCAGTAGTTCCAAATGTGCAACGCCAGTTGGTACTGAACGGGAACGGAACGTTTTTGGAATTCATTGGGAAGCAGACCACGATTTGGTTGGCTTCGAATGATTTGGTAAAAGCTGCACTGGAGAAGGATTATGAAAAGGCAGTAAAGGTTTACGACGGCCTTCCTAAAAACACGATCAAGCATAGTTTGCCGAGCGAATTATACATGCATCCATCCGATTGGAAAACACAGATTCCTGCACATTCGATAGTGGAAATCGGACCGGAATATGCTTTTAAAGCAAGTGATACCATTACATTCGAAACACAGCATCAACCAACTTTCAATAAGGATTTTGATTTATTGAAAGACGATTTGATCGCACGAAAAAAAGCCGGTGCTGAAAATCTCATCTTTTCCAATCAGCCGAAACAGATCGAACGCTTGTACCAGATCTTCGAAGATATTGGTGCAGAAGTGGAATTTGAACCGATGAATATTGCGCTGCATGAAGGGTTCATTATTCCAAGCTTGAAATTGGTTTGCTACACAGATCATCAGATCTTTGAACGCTATCACCGGTTCAAACTGAAGGAAGGATTCCGTCAGGCGAAACAGGCATTGACATTGAAGGAAATTTACAACCTTCAAAAAGGAGATTATGTGACGCATATCGATCATGGAGTGGGGCAGTTTTCCGGCCTTCAGACGATCGATGTAAATGGGAAACCGCAGGAAGCGATCCGCCTGGTTTATCGCGATGGCGATGTGCTGTATGTGAGCATTCACTCTTTGCACCGCATTTCGAAGTTTACAGGAAAAGACGGAGCTGCTCCGAAGATGAATAAATTGGGAACCCAGGCTTGGGCCACTTTGAAACAGAAGACCAAAAAACGCATCAAGGAATTGGCCTTCGATTTGATCCAACTCTATGCAAAACGCAAATCTCAACCCGGTTTTGCGTTTTCTCCGGACACCTATTTGCAAAACGAGTTGGAAGCCTCTTTTATGTACGAAGATACTCCCGACCAATTGAAAGCGACTCAAGCTGTGAAAGAGGATATGGAAAAAGACACCCCGATGGACCGGTTGGTTTGCGGCGATGTCGGTTTCGGGAAAACGGAAATTGCCATGCGTGCAGCTTTCAAGGCTGTTGCTGACAGCAAGCAAGTAGCAGTTTTGGTGCCGACCACCATTTTGAGTCATCAGCATGCGCGGAGTTTCAAGGAACGTTTCAAGAATTTTCCCGCCAATGTGGATTACATCAACCGCTTCAAATCTGCCAAAGATATTACCGCTACTTTGAAAAAAGTGGAAAGCGGGGAAATCGATATTTTGGTCGGAACACACAAAATTGTTAGCGACAAAGTCAAATTCAAAGACCTGGGATTGATCATTATCGATGAAGAGCAGAAGTTTGGTGTGGCTGTAAAAGACAAATTGAAAACGCTGAAAACAACAGTCGATACGCTGACACTTACAGCAACTCCAATCCCGAGAACCTTACAGTTTTCACTGATGGGTGCCCGCGATTTGAGCATTATCAATACGCCACCACCAAACCGTCAGCCGGTTTTAACGGAGGTGATCACCTTCAATGAGGAAAATATCCGCGATGCCATTTCGTATGAAGTAAGCCGTGGTGGACAAGTTTATTTTGTGAATAACCGCCTGGCGAATATCAAAGAAATAGCCGGAATGATCTCGCGATTATGTCCGGGAGTCCGCGTAGCAATTGGCCACGGACAAATGGATGGAAAGCAGTTGGAAAAAGTGATGATGGATTTTATCCAGGGCGAATACGATGTGTTGATCGCAACGACCATTATTGAATCCGGGATTGATATCTCGAATGCGAACACGATTATCATCAACGACGCCCACATGTTTGGCTTAAGCGATCTGCACCAGTTGCGCGGTCGTGTTGGGCGTTCCAATAAAAAAGGATTCTGCTACCTGATCTCACAACCGATCAGCCTCCTGACTTCCGAAGCACGCAAACGGTTGGAAGCCCTGGTTCAATTTTCTGATCTGGGTTCCGGGTTCAACATTGCGATGAAGGACCTGGACATTCGCGGAGCCGGAAACTTATTGGGTGGAGAGCAAAGCGGATTCATTTCCGAGATCGGTTTCGAGATGTACCAGAAGATCCTGAACGAAGCCATGGACGAATTGAAAGAGGAAGAGTTCAAAGACTTGTACGACGACCGCAACACGGAAACCATGGGTGCACACTTCGTAAAGGATTGTGTCCTGGAAACCGATTTCGAGTTGCGCATAACGGAAGACTACATCAACAACGTCAGCGAGCGTTTGAGCATTTACCAGGATTTGGACAACCTCAATACGAAAGAAGAGATCGAAGCCTATAAAAAGCAATTGATCGATCGTTTCGGACCGTTACCACGCGTGGTGAAAGAATTGCTTCGTTCCTTTGAATTGCGTTGGCTGGCACAGGAAATTGGCTTCGAGAAACTGGTGATCAAACAAGGATCCATGATAGGTTATTTCGTAGCAAATTCCCAGTCCAAATACTACGATTCCCCGATGTTTACGCAAGTTTTGAAGTACGTCCAGTCCAATCCGAAAGACTGTAAAATGAGCGAGAAGAACGATAGGCTGCGGTTACTTTACAGCAATGTGATGAACATGGACCAGGCATTTGAGCGTTTGGGGGAGATAGTATTATAATTACGAATTACGAATGGATTCGATTTCATAAGCTGAAAAGTTAAGAATTGGTACAACTCTACTTCGTTCTGCACTTCGTATGTTAAAAAAAAGACGCCGTATCTATGCTGTATTCATACACTGTCTAAGTGGCTACTTGGAGGATTGTTTTTAAGCAATAATTAGGAAAATCTTACTTGAAAAAGCACACTTAACCTTACCACAAACAAAACAAAACACTCACAATCAATTAGTTATGCTAATTGCGAATGCGTGTTTTTATTTTTACATTTGTTATATGCCTGACGTTCACGATAAAGCAACCAGAAGTTACAACATGAGCAGGATTCGTTCAAAAAACACGAAACCTGAAATGCTTGTACGAAAATTTTTGTTTTCCAAAGGTTTGCGTTTCAGATTGCATGAAAAAAAATTGCCGGGAAAACCAGACATCATCTTACCAAAATATAAGACAGTTGTTTTTGTGCATGGGTGTTTTTGGCATGAGCATGAGGGGTGTAGATACTTTGTTGTGCCAAAGACGAGAACGGAATGGTGGTTGGAGAAGATAGCGAAGAATGTAAAAAAGGACTATGAAAGCATCATGGCTTTGTGCAATTTGGGTTGGACAACCTTGGTAGTATGGGAATGCGAATTGCGTCCCGATAAAAGAGCGGAAACATTAACTGATTTATATAACAAAATAGTATGCCGATTCCTGTAATTGACTTATTTGCGGGTCCGGGAGGGCTGGGAGAAGGATTTTCTTCTGTTTTTCGTAATAATGAACGAGCATTTGATATTCGTTTATCAATAGAAAAAGATGAGAATGCTCACCAAACACTAGAGCTTAGAAGTTTTACCAGACAATTTAATCCAGATCAGTTACCGGAAGAATATTATGATTTATTGCGTGAAACAAATTTGGTAAATCGTACGGCTTTACGCAAAAGGTTATTCGAATTATATCCGGAACAAGCCCAACATGCAAGGTCTGAAGCCTGGCTTGCCGAATTAGGAAATGAAGAGTTTCCTTCTGAAGAAATAGATAGAAGAATTATAGAACAGCTAAATGGAGATGAAAATTTTGTTTTGATTGGTGGACCTCCATGTCAGGCATATTCATTGGTTGGTCGATCAAGAAGACAAGAAAGAGCAGAGCTTAATCAAGACGACCACCGGGTATTTCTTTATAAAGAATATCTACGAATAATTGCTGTGCATCACCCAGCAGTTTTCGTGATGGAAAATGTAAAAGGTTTACTTTCTGCTAAATTGGGTGAAGAGAGGGTTTTTCCTCGTATTCTGAACGACCTTCGAAATCCAGCTATTGCCTTCCCGGGATTAGATTCACCCACTTATAGAGTGTATTCATTAACGGTTGATCATAATGGGCATGATGAGCAGGGACAACCAATTTATGAAAACGACCGGGACTACTTAATTCAGGCCGAACATTATGGTGTGCCTCAGCGCAGGCATCGTGTTATTCTTTTAGGAATCAGAGATGATATAGGCGCTATCCCGGATATTCTGCAAAGAGTTGAAAATGAAGTTCCATTGAAGGACGTAATTGGTGACTTACCAAAACTCCGGAGCTCAATCAGTAAAAGTATTCGGGAAAGTTTCATCGAGAACGGGAAAAAGAAAAGGGTTTATGAAGCCATACCAGATTCCATCACGACTTGGGCAAACCATATTCAGGAGTTTAGAGCGGATATTGTTTCCTGGAATGGATTTTCAAAAAGTTATGCTGAAAATCCGATTGATCAAGATCTTACAATAGGTGGTGAATTTCTTTACTGCGAAACACCTGCAGAAAATAATCCACTTGGGAATTGGTATAAGGACGAAAGAATTCTGGGTGTTTGTAATCATGAATCCAGAGCACATTTGCTGGAGGATTTATTGAGGTATCAGTTTTCATCTATATTTTCAGATACTTATAAACGATTCCCTAAACTGCAAGAGTATAGTGCGCATAGTGATAAATTACTTCCCGATCACGGAAATGCTGAAAGCGGCAAATTCAATGACCGCTTCAGAACTCAATTAGCAGATATTCCGGCAACAACTGTAACATGTCATATTTCAAAAGACGGACATTACTTTATACATTACGATCCCGAGCAGTGCCGAAGCTGGACTGTAAGAGAAGCTGCACGTGTGCAAACCTTTCCTGATAATTACCTATTTTGTGGACCACGAACTGCTCAGTTTCATCAGGTAGGAAATGCGGTGCCACCTTATTTGGCTAAGCAGATAGGGGAGATAGTACTTGAAATTTTTAACTAGCTAAATAATGACCACTACTACTGAAGACGCTTTTCCAAACCCAGAGTTTCTAATCAAATCTATAGCTGAACAAGGATATAGTTTGGAGACATCATTGGCGGATTTAATGGACAATTCGATTTCCGCAAATGCGGATAAAATTGAAGTGCTGATTGACATGGATTCAGAACCGTTTACTTTATTCATCGCAGATAACGGCGACGGAATGAGTGAAGAGGAATTGGCTAAGAATATGAAATTCCCTAGCAATTCTCCTGAAAACAAAAGACTTGACCGAGATTTAGGACGATTCGGGTTGGGCATGAAAACGGCTTCATTTTCTCAAACTAGGAATCTCACGGTGCTTTCAAGACAAAAAGGGAGTGCCAAATATTCAGGACGAACTTGGGATGTTGACTTCTTGAAGGATAACGGTTGGAAAATAATTATCAACTCTGAATCAGAAATAGATGAGTTGATTACTCTATATCAGAGGCTATCTAACGATTTTCACAACAAGTTTGATGATTTCGAAGCTAACACTTTAGTCATTTGGAGAGGACTTTACAAGTTTGAAAATTATCTAGAAAACAAAAATCGAAATCAAGCATTACGAACAGAAATTAACGAGGTTACCACAGATTATCTCGCGCTTGTATTTCATCGATTCATGGAAAAAACATTGAATCCATTAAAAATAAGAATAAACAATAGCGTTATTCAGCCATTCAATCCATTTCCTGAAGAAGAAAAGGATTTTAGACAGATCGAACCTAAACAAAGTCAGTTCCGCTCAGATGTTATAAAAATTGAAGGGTTTGTTTTACCCTCTAGAAGTATAACTGAAAGCACATCTGGAATATCAAAATGGACAACACGATATCGAGGGTTGATGGATATGGAAGGACTTTACATTTACAGAGCTGATAGAATTATTTTATTTGGAGGTTGGAACGGTATTGTGAAGAAAGCACCAAGACTTCAATTGGCTAGATTAAGAGTTGAGGTTGGTAATAGTGTGGATCATTTACTTCATCTTAACGTCGCAAAATCTCAAATCGTTATCCCTCATGAATTAAGGGTTGCCTTTGAAAATTATATCGATGAGTTAAAAGTTGAAGCAGAACGAGAGTTCTACAATCGCGGAATACGGAAGTTCTCTGGAGCTAAAGCTAAGGATAACGTTCAATTGTTTGAAAGAAGTTCCTCCAGTAAAGGATCAATTCTTGAGGTTAACATGAATTTCCCTTTGCTGGAATCGTTACGTGAATCATTGAATGATAAACAAAATTCAAAACTTCGGTTGATTCTAAAAATGATTAACAATAAAGTCAATAACATCAGACAAGTTCATGAAGACAAAGAATTTGTTGGCTTAGTTGAAAAGGACGGAATAGATGCCGATGAAATTAAAAGTACTATTGAGGATTTATTGAAGAATGGGATTTCCAAAGACATCATAAAGGAAGAAATAATACCCCATCTCGGTTTCAAAGTTTCTTCACTACCAGAAACAATACAATCACTATTACACTAAAATATATGCAAATGACCTATGTCGACTTATTTAAAAATCGGATTAATCAAGAAGTAACAAAAGAAAAAGGAAATAAAGAATTTGTTGACTCCCTGTTTGATTCAATTAAATCAGATATCACAAGTGCTGGAAGTTTAATTGGCTTACCTCATGTTGATGAGGTAACTTTGGAAAGCTACTTCGAAACTGCAAAGAAAGAGTACTTATCAGTCAACCCTATCAATCCAGGACTTAGTCATTCCCTAACAAAAAAGGGGTTCAAAACTTGGTTAACCGAAGATCGAGAGAATAAGATTAGTTGGGATTATTCGGAAAGATATTTTAGATATTTATTAAAGACCGGAAGATCACAGAAAGTTGTAGAAGACACTAAAAATTCAAGTTTATCAATCGTTAAGAAAATTGCTGACCCTAAATCAAACAACTCTACTTATGTAAAAGGACTTGTCGTAGGAGCTGTTCAATCAGGTAAAACTGGAAATTTTAATGCTGTGATTAATAGGGCAATTGACAGCGGATATGGTTTGATAATAGTTCTATCTGGAATTATGGAAGACCTCAGAAGTCAAACCCAAAAAAGGATAGAAAGCGATGTCATAGGAGAAGGACGAGATATCGATAGAAATTCATTGGGTAAAAAAGGAGTTGGCGAAATTGAAAGATTTGGTCCATTAGGTAATTCCCCAATTAAACAGGTAAAAGCAATTACTTCCATTGATTCAGATTTTAACCAAGCTCTTTTGGATTCGGATTTTAGTTTGAATGATATTAACGTTTTGGTCTGTAAAAAGAATGTAAGCGTACTGAGAAACTTGATTGTATGGCTACATGACTGTCTAGATGAAGACAAAACACAGCATAACATTCCGTTCCTTATTTTGGATGACGAGGCTGACAACGCTTCTTTAAATAACTTGGGCGCAAAAGGAAGGAATTACGCGAGTAAAACGAATAGTCAAATTCGAGCTCTGCTAGCACTATTTAGCCGCAAAACTTATTTGGGTTATACTGCTACACCTTTTGCAAATGTCCTACAAGACCGAAATGAGATTCCTGACGAGAAATACATTGAGAAGTATAAAGTAAAAGGAACTCAAAACGAAAAGGAATTAGAGCGAGAAGGCAATATTTTCCCAGATGATTTCATTGAGTTATTACATCCACCATCAAATTACGTTGGAGCAAAGCAAATTTTCGAAACTGTTAATCCAATTGAAAATTCTACAGATGACAATGAGAAAATACCTCTTGTAAGCCCGCCTGTTGAGGACTACATAAATAATTTCCCAACACGTGTTTATGAGAAAATTGAAGGTAACGTTATTGGTGTCGAAAATTTCACTGAGGAAGAATGGGATGATAAAATCGGAAATTCTGGCTATTTAGATTTCGATACTTATAGAGAGTATAAAAAAGGTACACGCGCTGCTAATAAAGGGGATAAATTTCCAGCAGAACTTCCTGATTCACTAAAAGAAGCTGTGAAATGTTTTATTCTTGCTTTGGCTATTCGCGAAAGCAGGATTCCAGCAATGGAAAAATCCGAATTATTCCAGCCACATAATACAATGCTAATTCATATTTCTAGATTTACCAGCTGGCAGAATGAAACGAAAAAATTAATAGATAAATATTTGGGTGATGTAGTCGAAAAGATAAACAACGACTTGCCAACCAATCCAAATTCAATTTATTCTGAATTGAGTATAACATGGTATCGACATTATGCTCACATTGTAGAGAATATTAATCTCTATTTGCCGGTTGGATATGATGACCCATTCATGGTTCCAATTGTTTTTGATTCAGCCATTAAATTTTTACCCGAGGCTATAAAAGGTATTGAGGTGAAATCGATCAACAGTTTCACCAATGATAAACTGGTTTACCCCAAGAATAGTCCGAAAAAATATATTGCAATTGGAGGAAATCGCTTGTCTAGAGGATTTACACTTGAAGGACTGACGATAAATTACTTTATCAGAACTACTAATTATTCTGATGCACTTCTTCAGATGGGTAGATGGTTTGGTTATAGACCTGGATACTTAGATTGCTGCAAAATATTTACCACGCAAGATTCTCTGGATAAGTTTAATTCTACAACAAAATGTATTGAGGAGTTAGAAATAGAGTTCAAAAAAATGGAGTATAAAGACAAGGATCCACGAAGTTTTGAACTTAGGGTTCGTAAACATCCAGGAACTTTAGAGATTACACGACCTTCGATACTAAAAAATGCTAAAGTTGTAAAGTGGTCTTATGAGGATCAATTAGAAATGACAACAAGATTCAATGTTAAAAAAGAGAATATTGAAAACACGTGGAATAACTTTTGTACTAAAATTGCACCAAAATTCAAGTCGGTAAAGGATGACTTGTTGGTCTTTTCAACTGATGGAAATGGAATTATTGATATTCTAAAAAATCAGCCTAATAATTTCAACTCTGATCGTATTAATCAAATGTCAATGTTCATTGAACTATGCAATAAACGAGGTTTATTAAACGATTGGACGGTTGCTTTAAAGGTTACAGGTTCAGCAGATGTGCTAAAGTCTGAATTATTGAATGTTAATACGGATTTAGTTCAAGAAGTACAACTGGCAAAACGTACAGGTCCAAGTATCAACTCTGATGATGAAAAAAGCTTTCTTAAAGAAAACATATTCAGAGCTACCAGTAAAAGTGCGAATATCATGTCATCACCAAGAGATATGGCTATATTGCTTTCTGACGAAGAAAAAAAAGTTGCGGATCAATCCTTTTATATTGACAAAGCAAAAGAACTATTGAAGAATAGCAAAGCAAAGAATGAAAAAGAAGCCATTGAATTAGCCAGTAGAATTAAAACCATTCCAGAAAGGTATTACCGAGAACGGTTAACAGAGAATCAAGGTTTATTAGTTATTTATTTGTTTGATGCTCAATACGCATTTAACCAAAAAGGTAATAACTCAAAAGATGTTACAACCAAAAATAAATTCAATGATTTAATTCTAGAACAAAACATAAATTTGGAAATTCCATTAGTAGGATATGCACTTGGTTTTCCTCCTATTGAGAATGACCCTGGAGGTATATACATGCAGGGAGATTATGAATTGGATTTAACATCGGACGAAGATGAAATTGGTGACGAGGAAGAGTTAATCTCAGATTTTAATGAGCAATAGATGGATGTTAATATATTAATTTCGAAATGGGAGGATATTTCTGACCATCAAAATCTAAAAGGATATAAAGCTTTAAGAATATCATCAGAGTGCGTGCCAGATTTATTTATTGCTACTGATGAAGACGGCTTTAGATGCCTTTTACTGTTCTTGCCAGAAGGGACAGAAATCAAAATAAATGGAACTGAGAAAGAAAAACTTAATCTCATTTATCTAAACCCTCAAAATGTCATTTTAATCAGGTTAAATGATTCTGATTTTCATGACCTGTTCAATGATCTCATTGTTTCACTTTATTCGAAAATTGAAAGTATTGTAGAGCCAAATATTTACTCTAAAGAATTGATTTATTCTTTTCATAAATGGTCCGATTTTTTTGAAGATAAAAGAGACTCAAAATTGTCCCCAGAACAAATTAAAGGTCTTATAGGTGAATTATTTGTTCTAAATGAATTATTGACCGAATCCGAAGTTGATAGCGTAAATGGTGTTCTAGAATCATGGCAAGGTCCGTTCGATGTTTCCAATGATTTCGTTTTTGACGATAAAAATTTAGAAGTTAAAACGAAAGAGAAATCTAAACAATTGGTTAAGATCTCAAGTGAGTTTCAACTGGAAAACAAATTCGGAAAGGGTCTTGAGTTGATAATAATATCTGTCCAATTAGATTTGGTCAATGGAGTTTCGATTAGTGATCTATTACTTCATGCAACAAAAACTGTTAGAATGAAGTTAGGGGATCTGTCAATTTTGTACAAGGCAATTAATCAAATTGGCTTAACCCTTGAATCGTCAAAAGAATACAACAATTACAGGTATATTATTACAAAGACGAGTAGATTCGATTGTTCAAGTAGTGATTTTCCAAAACTCACATTTTCAAACATACCAAAAGAGATAAGCAAACTAAATTATAGTTTAAGAATAGACTCTTTGGCTGATTTTCTAATTTCTGAAAACAACTATTAGATGACACTAGAAGAATACTTTAAGTATAGAACTGAGTTACTTGATCAGTCAAAGGATGATGATGGATTTATTCAAGAATCTATTTTACTTTCTCAGGTACTTCCATCAATGCTTGAATCAAAACTAATTGATTCAGAAGATTTCAATAATTCATATTTGAAATCGACAGTAGATAAAATGAAAATCAATGCTTATTGTGTCAACGAATCGGGTGAAAGACTTCAAATATTTATCATTGATGAAACTTCTATTGATCTGACCAAAGCAAATTCAGAATTGCAAATATCATTGAAAGCCCATTATGATAGTCAGTTTAAGAGAGGGACTACTTTCATTACCAAAGCTGTCAAAGGACATTTGAATGACGAAATCCAAGATTCTCACCCTGCAAGAGCTCTTATTTCACACATTTCTTCATCAGAAGGATTGCAACAATTCGATGTAATTGAAATATTTCTGATTTCAACAACAGCAACAGTTTCACTCCAAGGACATACTCCTCAACCTAAAAGAATAGATTTTGAATCTGAGAACATCAAGGTTTCTTACACAAGTAACAGGGAAAGAATCAATAAAGAAATTCTAGTCAAGAAGCGCTTGATTGATTTGAATTTCTTGTTTAACGTATTGATCTCTCAAGGTAATAGAGAGGCTCTTGAGGTTGACTTTGAAATGATGTTCGGGGCTGCTATCCCAGCAATTAAGGCTGCAGATGAGACTAATTTTGAATCATACCTTTGCGCCCTCCCAGCTTCTGTACTAGCAGAATTATACAAACAATACAGTTCTAGATTGCTAGAAAAGAACGTTAGATCCTTTTTACAATTCAAAGGTGTAAATCAAGGAATTAGAGAAACCATCCGGAAAGAGCCAGAAAAGTTCGTGGCTTACAACAATGGTCTTACAATAACTGCAACTGGAGGTGAAATTATCGAAATCAATAATCAGAACCTGATAAAGTCTCTAACGGATTTTCAAATTGTAAATGGAGGTCAAACGACAGCAACAATTTATTTTACTCAAAAAGATGGATTCGATATTAGTAAGATAAAGGTAATGGCAAAGATTAACGTTGCAAAAAGTGGTTCTGAAGAGGATTTAGAGGAATTAATATCGAATATTAGTACTTATTCTAATGCCCAATCTAGAGTTTCTAAGGTTGATTTAAGATCCAGAAGTCCGCAGTTGGTTAAATTGAAGTCTTTAAGTGAAAGTGTTTTCTCTCCAACTGGACAAAAATGGTTCTTTGAAAGATCAAAAGGTGAATTCAGTACGATGGTCAGAGTTGCTGGATCAAATAAAGCAAGAGTTCTGAGAGAATATCCTAATAATCGAAGGTTCTCTAAGGAGCAATTAGCAAAGTATTTTACCGCTTGGGGAGAAATTCCATTCACAGTTAAAAAAGGAGGTGAAAAAGTATTTAGATACTTTATTGAGGAGTTGTCAGGTGAAGGTAAGTCCAAAACAGGAATTGAAGTAAACCGACTTTTTTATGAGGAGCTAATCGCGAAAATTATTCTATTTACAGAACTTGAGAAGCTATATGGGCAAGGCAAAAATTCAATTGGACAAATTAGAGCTGCAGCAGTGCCTTATGCAATTTCAGTAATTTACAAACATACAGATGGATCCAAAACATCCAATAATTTTGATTTGATAAAAATCTGGATGAGTGAGGGATTAGATGCTGATTTGCATCATTTATTTGATGAATTACTCCGATTAATTAATGATTTAATCAAGAAATATTCCAAAAGCGACGACTTAGGTGAGTATTCTAAAAAAGAAGAGTTATGGACAGACATTTCTCATTCAAGCGAAATAAGTTCATTTATTGGAAGAACAGATGTACAAAAAATCTTGTCTAAGTATTCTATCTCTAAAAAGGATTATGAGAAACGATATAAACAAGAATTGAGATCAAAAGATGTGGACTTTGATGAATTGACGCGTACTGCTGCAATCTATTGTAAAACAAAGGAATACTATAAGCAGCTTAAAACTCAGTGTTCCAAAGAATTGTCCGAAAGGGAGATTCGTAAAATAGACTTAATAATAAGTTCTATAAATGAAAAGAAGGATTTACAAAAAGATTTAGTCTTATTCGAAGAAAACCTCATTTCAAAAATTAGATTCGAAACACCAGAAGTTTTAGACCTAATTTCTCAGGTCGAAATGGATAATTCAATAATAGAAACACTTAATTTCATTGTCAAAACATATAATAATTCCAAAAAAGACATATCAAGTGAATTTGATAAAATCGGGAATATTATGAAAATCAAAAACGTAAAGTATTCATCAATTTACAGTGAGATAGGTAAAAAAATGACAACTGGTTTAAGTCCAAATATTCAAGACTTATTATATGCTTCTGAAAAGTTTAAGATTGACTGACTTAATATTCGAAATATTTATCAGGGATGGTTTTAACCCCAAACACCCATTCCCCAAATATTTTTCTATCTTTCAATACAAATTGAACTGAATTCATCATAAGACCGGAAGCTATGCATTGGAAAATAACTCTATTCGTTGCAGGATTGCTTCTGTTCCTTTCCGGGAACTGTTTAGGCCAAAACACACAGGATGACAGCCTGGAAAAACGGCTTCACCAGGTTAGCGGGAAAGAAAAGGTCACCACGTATTATGCCTTGGGGAATCGCAGCTACTATGCTGATTTTTCGACAGCACAGAGTTATTTCACCAATGGATTGAAATTAGCCAGGACCGGGAAATTCAGGTCCCTTGTGATAGAAGGGGAATGGAGCCTGGCGGGTTTGGAAGATTTTTACGGAAAGAAATTCCAATCATTGAATCGCTTAATGAAACTGTGCCGTTCAGGAGGGTTTTCAAATCGAGACAGCTGCATCGTCTACGGACTGATAGGGAACTCCCTCGAATCCCTGGGAGCTTATGAGATGTCCATCGAATATTCTAAAGAATCGCTCGCTCATGAATTTAACTCAAACAGGATTGAGCGCTATTACATGATAGAGCATGTTGCCCGCTTGTATTCCAAGACCCATCAATTTGATTCGGCGAATGTCTATTATAAAAAAGCACTTTATCTGATCAAAGGACATCATGTTTCCGGTCTGATCACGCATTGCCTGAATAATATCGGGAGCAATTACCTCAAGCAGGGAAACCTGCATACGGCGACGTATTTTTTCAATCGGGCGATCAGCAATTTTCATTTGAATCCGAAATTTGCCGGAGACAGTACGCTTTATGCAGTAGTTTATGACAATCTGGCAAAGATCCATGAACTGAAGGGAGAGCACAAACAAGCCCTTGAAAAACAGAAGGAAGCCGTTCGGATGATCCTGCTGACCAAACTTGCACAGCCGGATTTGGTATTGAGGGTCGAATACTTACTTCATCTTGCAGAGGCGGAATTGCGTTTAGGTCTTCTTCCCGATGCGAAAAAACACCTGGACCTGGTTCAATTGAAAGATGCAGGGACCGAACTGAAACTGGAATATTACGATGGGTTGGCGGCTTACTATGAAAAGGGCCATCAGACAGCGGAATTGATCCGGACATTTCACAAAAGAAGAGAAGTTATTCGTTTGCTGCTGAAAGATCAATCGATGAATTCCATGTTAAATGAATTTATCCGTTTCCAAAACAAGCAGATGACATTGGAATTGGACACCCAAAAGAAGGCCCGGGAACAAATTCAATCCATCAATCGGAAAGAGTTGTTTCTGAGTATCAGCTTCTCCGTCATTCTTTTGGTAATCCTGGTAGTTGTCTTCGTTGTCAATAGGAAAGTGCAGCAAAGTAAGAACCGGGCGGCTTGTATTGAACGAAAGCTCAACGAGGAAACTTTGAAATACAAGGAATCGGAAGCTGAAAGATTGACTTTGGAACTGGAGCTGAAAAACAAGGATTTACTCACTTTCGCGATCAATATCACCAAAAAGTTCGAATTTACCGGTGAAATGGCTCTCCGCTTGCAGCAACTCAGAAGAAAGGATGTGATTGAAAAAGGCGATGTGACGGAATTGATTTCGTATG
>Ga0247691_1000078_pt1 | contig 26510 bp, 14 predicted proteins | sample CNK32_metaG_FD_182721 | JGI IMG/M metagenome (GOLD analysis project Ga0247691, IMG submission 182721) | Soil microbial communities from Purdue University Martell Research Forest, Indiana, United States - CNK32 | ecosystem: Environmental > Terrestrial > Soil > Temperate forest > Bulk soil...
TGATAAGCAATGAATTAGCATTGGATCCCGTACTTAATGAATACGTTATCGTATTTGCTGCAGATAGGAATGCATCTCCATTACTGCTTTCAGAATCGAACTCTACCAGGTATGGCAAAGTACCACCGGAAATAGTCATGGTCGTACTATTCACAACCGCTAATGATACCGAACAAGGTTGTGGGTTATCACATGTTGCAATAATATTTTCAAAAATAATCGGGGTATTGGCAACGACCTTCAAACTGTTTTTACCTGTATGGGAATGAACCTGGGAAATCGACGTACCTGGAATATAACCAACTGTGCCGGACGTACCCACTTTTCCTTTACTGAAATACCCATCCGCCATACAATTCGTATAGTTGTAATCTTCAAAACTTCCTGAAGTAATTTCCTTAATTTTTGAGTTAGCCGCAACCGCACTCGTTAACATGTTATTGAATCCATATAAACTGGATGAATAACGTCCTAAAGCGTCTTTGGTCTCTACAGTCATTCCATTAGGTGAAAACTCAGTTACCTCTGAAACATAAGTCCAATTCTCGGGGGATCTTCCCCATTTACCTTGAGTTAACTTATAGAATGGTGTATAACTTGTAAAGACACCATCCTTCCGAATATTTGTATTGTTATCAAAATTAGATAGGGTTCTTCCTGCCAAATGTGTAAAGGAACGAACCGGTCTCCAATTTCCTTTTGTTCCAAGTACATAAGGGTTAGTTGACGAAGTTGCACCAGAAGCGTAACAATCACAATACGTTTTCCAATCCTGTCCGAATTCGATAGCTCCAGCATTCAATACATTTGAAAATTGATTGGTAGCAATACCCTGAACCGGATTCGCTAGCGAAGTCATACTTGCCATGGATGTTTCCTGCTTGTTCCGGTGTCCGGAACGAATGACTTTAATCAAAGCGTCTGAGCCCGTAATTGGGTTTCCAGCCTTATTCACGATCCGGATTCCTGATTGATTTCTTGTAACGACCCATCCTTTAAAATAGGATGAACCGATTTTCACCGATACCTCATCCCCTTCTACAAAATAATTGTATTGACTTGGAATAGTTGCGAATCCATTTGCAGAGATCGTAGTTGCTTTATACGAATACAGGATATTGGTGGATGCCTGTGATAATGCATCATATTTCCAGTATGCCGGATAATTCAATGAGTAGACTTTATCATTGAAGTTTGTCGTAGTTTGGGTAACCAATACCTGACCTGTATTTGCATCATAAGCCAGGTTGTTCGTTTCTACAATACTCCCGTCCTGATTGGCAACAACTTTCTCCAATATCCCAAATTTCTGAACCGTCTTGTTCATCGTAGCACTTCTGAATCGATTGGTTGTTTTGTCATAACCAGGCCAGATAGTCGGTATCAATGCGAAGAATACCCCGAACAACATACTATTGGTATTGATCGAGATTTTAGGAACTTGGGAAGAAGTTTCACTTTCTCTAAAATCGGCCAATTCATCGTAGCGAACACCAATTGTTTTCGTAGCCATGGTTCCGTCCGGATTGATCACGCTCACACTGTTTGTCAAACGTCTGTTTTCTGCTCCGTTAAGTGATAAACTTTCAGACTTATACAAATACTCAATTGTAGAAAGCGGTTTCGTTTGGTTTTCGCCATAAACACTTTCCTTTTTCGGTTTTCCGTGCATATCGTTCAATTCAATGGAGAATCCCTGATTCGCGGTCAAATATTGAAATTTAGGAAGTAATGGTGCCCAACTGTTCTTTGGTTTCGTGTCCACTTGTGTTGAACCGACGATCGTAGGGAAGTCATGTGCTGTATAAAATTCCTTTACAACAGATCCGGTTCCTGTTTTAATAACATTTGCAGGTTTGATATCCTTAATGACCACTCTTGAATAACCAATAGACGGAGACGGGAATTGTGATTCCATGATCGGATCATCAATGTACATTTTATCATCCATCGCTAAACGACGTTTGTTATTCACAATGTATGCCGTATGCCAAGGGTTCTCATCTCCACCCAATTGTGGTTCGTAAGAAGCAACTCCCGAAGAAGTTAAGCCATCTTCAAGCGTATAAGTATAGGCTTGACCGTATTCGCTTTCAGCAGCTCCCCCCATATCATTCCAATTATCCTGAATGCGGATGGCTTTGACACGCGTCCCTCCTCCCAGTTTTTTTCCGGTAGGATGAGTCAGACGGATCCAGGATTTATTGACAACTATCTGGGTCCCTTTTCCAAGATCATAAATGGGTTTATTTGGTCCAACAAATAATTCCTGGAAACTGGAAAAAGCTCCAACGATTGAGTTTGCCAAGTCGGTCAATGCCTGTTCGCCCCCGGATGCATCTCCCGGATCCGTAATACCGGGAACCGTATTGATTGTTCTGGCAAGTTGGGTACGTCCAAATAAAATTGCTTGCTTGGTAATAGGACTGTAATCCTGGGATGCCGGTGGGTCTTGCAGACCTTCTCCTTTAAGCAAGATTACCCCGTATTTTTCACCTCCAGGCAAGACAATCGAATCAAAGCTTGATATGATTCCGTATCCGGATACAAACTCTGTTTTCTCTTTATCATTGGAAACCCCGGGATTAAGCAGTGATAATACTCTAAAGTAAAGTTGCTCACCCTTTTTCACCATCCTGGATATAGCATCTGTATTGTTATTCGGCTTAAAAATGATTTTCGCATTCTTATATCCACTGGAAGAAATCGTTTGGGGTATTGAACTTCCACTGAAGCCGGTTGAATTGTAGTTACTGTCATCTGTATAAACCCCCACAATTTTAAACATCTGAGCTGCTTTTTTATGTTGCACAAAAGCATAATCGTCCGATTCATAATCTACATTGATCTCTCCACCGGAAGGCAAATGAATTGTTTTCAAATGCCATGCTTCTGCATTTAAATTCGCTTGTACTTGATTTTGTTCAGAATATGGAAAATCGGAGTTACTTAATGGATCATTGAAATCACCTTCTGAACCGACTCCACTGCCTGGATTTGGTTTATAAGAACCCCAACGATCTGATGCCTTCAAGGCATATGTCGGATTGTTTGAGCTATAATCAAACTTATAGCTGCGATATTTCATTTTTTGGGAATTCTGATAGGTAAAAATGATCTGTGTCAGGGTCAACTTTCCACCTTCATTCGGATCAGAAGTGCCATTTTCATTATTACCGGGATAGTTTCTGCACAACTTATAATTGTATTTAAAAACTACTTGCTGGATTGGGTTTGCATTCGCACCGTTTACGTCATAGTCTTTTTTCAGATACAGTGTAAGTGTATCCAATTTCAGCATACTGGTTGCATCAGTCGAATTGACTCCTCCATTACGCCCGTATACTGACCTACCATCTTTTCTGGCAGAAGTTTTAAAGACCGCAACGTAATTCTTGGTTTCTATTTTCTGCGTGTAATGCAGATCCTTTTCTCCGTAAACAAAGCTTGCCTTATCATCTTTTGTATCTGATCGCATTCCTTCATTATAATATGCTTTCCCCTGTTCAATTGGGGTTCTCCATTTGTGAGAAGGAACCGTTACATAAGACATTTTCACATAAGATCCCATATCATCCGGAGAAGGTCCTTGCGTATTATCTGAATCGATATAATCGTCACTCAATACTGCAGATAACATATAAGCATGCGCATAAGGAGGTGTTGTTGTCGAACTATAATAATGATCGATTCCAAAATCATTGGAAGAACTAGGAGCATACAATCCGGTACTGAAATAATCTATAAGTCCGCTGAAATCATTTGTATAATCAATTCCGTTATTTCCAGTCAACCCGTCACCAATAGCAAAAGTCACATCTTCCTGAAAATGGTTGTAAGCCGGTAATGCAAATACATATCTTCTGCCATCTTTACCCAATTGTGTGATTTCAGCAAGATGGTGCCCTTTCAAAGGATTATATGCGGCGGGATCATAAGGAAAAAGACCCAAGGATTTTTCCACTTCAGTACGGTTCAAAAAGTAGAGTTGATTATTGGTCAACTCTCTATCCGCTTTCACATTTCTGTTAATGTTATTTGTAGAAGATCCCTGAACCAAAGCACCATTTAATTTGGGATTTTTATCAGATCCCGTAAGGCTTAATTTCTCTGCTTTATCTCCATAAAATTGGGAGGTCATCAGCTCATCTTTCTGAACAGCACTTTCACTGGCCTCAACAAAACTAAACGACGGAACAATTTTGCCCGGACTATCACTTGTATGATTCAACACATTTTTAGCATAATTTGCATCACTCCACATCCCGTTAATTGTTGTTGTTAGAGGAATTTGAATATCGACACCAATATCAGTCAAACCACCAAAACCAAGTTCAAACCCTGCAGTTACTCCTCCATCAAAAGTTCTGGTAACCGGGTCAAAAACATATCCAACATCATTTCTTACCGGTCTGAAACTACCTGAAGTTCCTTGTGCACTAATGGAGAATACATCATAAGTATGAAATGCTGATGGAAGATTCACACTGTATTTGGAGAAAGCCTGATCATTATCCCTGTTAAAATCCAATAAAGCATCCAATCTTCTTTGACCTCTGTCCAAAAACATGTATCCATAAGCCTGATTGGTTTGAACACGCATATCTTCCGGAATCCAGTTCTTGGAAAACGATACTCCCACATTACCTTGCGCATCAACACCAAAAATGGTTCCCGACAAATGCACCGATAAGGCTATACTTGCTCCAACTGTAGAGTGCTGCGGTGCGGGTGAATACTGATTCAATCCTAAATCATACGAACCGGATAAAGCATTAGATCCACTTTCTTCGTTCATATCATTTCCATGGTCATCAAGCATTCTTTTCCCATTATCATTCAATTTTTTTCGATCTGCACTCACACTCACATCGTAACTCAAACTTTGTAATCCTGCTCTGGAGTTATATGCAGTTCCGATGGAAGCCGATTTAGAGATATCAAACTGTTCATTCTTCTTCTTTTTTGAAGACAGCCCGATATTGGGAGCAAAAGAAGCTCCATTTTCACTACTTCCGGACAAAGAGAATCCAGCAGTTGCATCCCCTCCTAAGAATTTACCTAATCCGAAAGACATACCTATTCCCTGAGAGACTCCAAAACCATTGTAATTATTATAAGACAAAGAAGCGCTCAACGATAAGGAAGGCCCTCCTCCACCGGCTAAATTAAACCCAAGGATTTCCGGTGACAATGATGCATTGACTTCCACATTGACAGTAGGTTTGATATTCAGTTCCTTTACAACAGCATCTCCATTAAAGTCATCAGGCAAACCTCGTAAACCTCTTGTAATTGCACCTGCGTTCAAATTCCAGCCCAATCCTACCCAGGATGCATCCTGATCCATGGTAACTCCTGAACTGTAGGCAATGTTCAATGGATAACCTTCTATATCCATCAAAGGAATGTTGTAATTGAAATCCCCGGTAAACGGATCTACCATATCAGAAGCCCCCATCGGAGTAAAGGAATTCACTTCCGGTTGACTTGGTCCACCACCACCAGCGAAAACAAATGACGGTTGAAAAACACTCCAGGTGAAGGTTATCAGGAGAAACCAGGCAATGTTTCTTCCTTCCTTTGAAAATTTAATTCTATTCATAATCATTGAGATTCAATTTGGTATTAGGTCGATTCCTAAACAAACTTCTAAAGTTTTAAAATCAACCGGTTATATTGTCGGCTAATCTATTTGGAAATTAAACGTGAAAGTCCTTTGGTTTTTTGGTGACCAAACTACCTGGTAATAACCTGATTTGAGATCCAATCCCTTCAAATCAAAGATTAAGAACCTACGATCAGTTGCACCCTTGCTCACCTCAGAGCTCTCTTCCGAAAGTTTACCTCCTATAAATTCCTTGAGCAATGTCGTTTTTACTACCAAACCGCTTTTATAAATCTGAACTGTCAATTTCAAATCACCCGACTCGTCTGTAATCAATCCTATTTTCTCATCTGAAACTTGGTAATTCTGTCCGTCATTTTTGAAAACAACAGGATAAAAAGAAGGCAAAGGGTCTTTCGGTGCTAAAATTGTAAATTGATATGGTTCTGATTGATCAACTATCAAGCTATTGAATAAGATTGATACCTGCCAAACATAAGTATGTCCATCTTCCAAAGGAGTAGAACTTGAAGAATAGGAGTACATCGTGTTTTGATAATCATCCAAAACCAAAATAGGAATGTTTGCAGCAATTGCATCTCCCTTTAATTGATTCTCTCCCAATTCACATAATACATAACGCTGCGAATAGCGTGGATCAGTCTGGAGTGCCGTTATATTTGTCTGCCAAATAAAATTCGGTTCTGTTTCAATAATGGTATCAAAATCCATCGGATTTGACAGGGTGACAGGGAAAGCACTTTGTTGAGCGCACAAATTACCGAATGCACACAACATCAGTAACACTAAATAACCAGCTAATTTCACTTATTCTAACTTTAGTAATTATTACAAAACTCAATTGAAGAAACCGTGCTTTCCGGGAATAGTTAGAACAAGTTTTCACTCAATGCACAAGCATTCAATGAAAACAATTATAAATACACACTTTTTGAAATTTATTGAAGATTTAATGGCGGTTCAATGAATATCTGAAAAGTCTCGGTCTCGTTAATCTATACAGCAAAAGTAAGAGAAAAAAGAATTGCACAATCAGATGTTAATAGGTTTTTTTTAAGGAAAAATTAACAACTAAAAAACCAGTGTAAAATTTCCCTTGTCGTGCAGATTAATTCAAGATATTTAAACCCTTACAAACTAATTTTTTCGTAGCTTACTCAAAGCTTCATCAACTTGCGTGTATACCAAACTCCATTGGATAGACAGCGAATGATATAGGTTCCTTTTTCCCAGGAAGCCGTTTCAATGGAAGTCACTGGAGTATTGGAAGTATAAACTTGTTTTCCCGTCACGTCAAGTACTTCAATGGATTCAAAAGCGCTTTCCGTATCAATGTGGATCAACTCCGTAAATGGATTCGGGTAAATGGAAATATCCGTGTTGCTTTCCAAATCCTCCACTTTCAAAATGCTATAGATCGAAGGGCTCCCACTTGCAGGAAAAGAAGTGTCATTCCCAAGTTTCACGATAAAAAGTGAACTTCCTCCCGTACTGAATCCCGGGTCCGTATGATAACCGACAAGTACCGCATACCCATCGTTGGTTTGAATAATTTGATTGACCTGATCTTGTCCAACTGCATTGTATCCTGCTCCATATCCATCCCAAAAGAACCCGAACGCGAAACGGTTGATCACAAAGTCTTCTCCTCCGGGATATGAATACTGCGGATCATTTCCCTGGGTTACCACAAAATACTTATTCCCTGGTGCTGCAGTGTAATTTACAAATCCCACATAACGACTTGGATTCGCCATATAATTATCATCCGTTAAAATGAAATCTCCATCAACACTCAGAAAAACATGGTAGTTATCAGTATCAGTCTTACCAGTCTTTAAACTTTCTCCGACACATTTCAGCTCATTGAAAACCAACTGGACATCATTTAAAATATATTCACCGTTGCTTCCTACCAAGGTATCCCAAATCAGGGAACCATCAATGTGATAACAACCTATATACCCTTTTGATTTCAGCGAATCTGCCGAATATCCTGTTCCAACAATTGCAAATGTAGTATCCGTAACCAGGACAGCTTTGTTAAAGTAATCAACTCCAACCCCGCCCAACTGTTGGTCCCAGATCACATTTCCGGCTTTATCTACCCGAGTGAAATACTGGTCTTCCACCTGTTCCGGATTCGCATTTGTTTCTCCCAATAGCACAATGCTCGTGTCGGGTAGTAGAATTGCGTCATGGAATCGTTCCCAGCCACCATTGTCATACCATTTTTCCCACTGCTGGTTTCCACTTAAATCCGTAAACACCACATATCCATCGAATCCACTGGTTCCATTACTGGAAGAAGTTCCAATGATGTAATACCCGTAGTTCGGAACGAAAAGCACTCTTCTGCCCTCTTCAAACTCAACGCCACCATATTCTTTCGACCAGGTATGAAAACCTTGTTTATTTAACTTCAATAAAAAAGCCTGTGAAGGGGCGTCTTCAAAACTGGAGGAAGATCCGGTGACAATGTAACTGCTGTCGGGCAATTGTGCCACACCTTCCGCTTTATCGTAACCATTTCCGCCAAATACGTGGTAAAAGGCAATTTGTCCCTGGGATTCCAAAGAAAAAAGGAACAAAAGCGTAACCAATAAAACTCTTAGAATAACCATGACAAACGAATTAATGCTGATTGACCAAATCCTTTTTTAGATACCAAACCATAGATATCGTCCGTACCCAATTGAATCCCAATTTTATCTCCGTGATAGCCGAACATCAAACCTCCACGCACGATGGAAGATCCTCCGAAAGCCACATTGGCAGAAACAGAAACACGCGGTACAAAGCGATAAAACAAACCGGCAAAGCCCGTTGGGACAATTCCAATGGTAGGAAAAAAACGGATCCCGAAGAAGGTTTGCAATTTCTTAGCTGAAGCCAGGTCAACTAGCTTCATAACCTGAATGGATGCCGGGACCATCACCCAGCGCTTTACTTCTTTCTTCTCCACATTCAATGAATCCAAAAGAGAAAAATTATCGCCAAACAAATTACCACTGTTCTGGATCTGATCCAAAGTAAATCCACTGTATCGGTAAGTTGAATCTACGTTGTAGCGCGTTTGGGATTGGAACATGTAAGCTGCACCCAGATTCTGAACGCTAAAGAGGAAAGTCGCCGAGTCTTTTAGCCAGGGAACTTTCAAATAGTATTCAAAGTCTATGGCGAAGCCAATTCCCTTACTGAAATTCTTACCGGTCGAATAGGTCATATCCCCGTTTAAAAGCAGACTGATGGAATCCATGTTCCCATCCTGGGATAATTTGCCGTTCCGGATATACCCACCAAATTGATTTTGGACATTGACCACATTTAACGTTAGGGAACTTCCGGTTTTCTTATGATAAAACCCAAAACCTGCTTTTTGGAACTGCATTCCGGAAATACGCGTACCCGTCAGGTTTGCTGTATCCTCTCCTAAATAACTGTTCCCGTAAAAAGTCAATTTGAATGCATCCTTGGTATAATTTATATTTCCTATAACGTAATAACCTCCCTTCACCAGCCAGGAATACTTCCCTGATTTGAATAGATTACCTGCTCCGGAAACATAGCTTACTTCACCCGAGCCGAATACGCCAATGCGGTTATTTGCGCGGTGTGCTTTCAGTGTTCGGTCTTTCATCCCGGAATCTATGGTGCCACCAAATGCCAGGGTGTTTACAAATTCCTTTCGCATGGAAGTTCCGGTCAGATCGAAATTCCCGTTCAATAACAAGCGATTGCTTTGCAATGAACTGTCCCTGAAAACCGGGAAAGTGGTTTGACCAAAAAGGGTACTTCCGGCTATGAAAAAGGTGAGTGATGCTAATACAAGTTTGTTCATTACAAGTGATTTTCAAGGGTTAGATTAGCCCCAAGTTTAAACTTGAAGAATGCATTTGCCGGAATCGGCACTTGTGTATTCACACCATTTGCGTCATAAGTATTCAATTTGAGTTTGATCATACAATATTTCACCAACCCGATATCATCACAAACTGTTTCGGAAACAGGGAAATAAACCACGCTCTTCTTTTGCATGATCCCATTGATTACAGAACCGAAAACGCTGGATTCGATCGCACTTGTTCCGGAAACAACAGCAACCTCCTGATAATTTGCATCTAATAAATGAAGCTCCAGGTTTCCTTCAAAGGGGAAAGCATTCATGGCGTTTACCCAGATCTGTCCCGATTTCACATTCGTCTTATTCGGGTCATTCACCAAACTAAGGGCAAAGGTATCCTGAAAGATCAAGTCACTTAGTCCGACATTCAATGGAAACATTCCGTTCAACTTAACACGCAAAGGATGCGCATCATAGATCTCATCCCATCCTCCGGAGACATTTCCCCATGGATTCATTTGAAGCTGGAAACTCAATTCGTTCTTCGACCCGTGATTCTCAACATATTGTTCAAAATTGCTGTTTCCAGGAGTGAAACTCAGGGTTGTATTACTCGGAGTGATATTTCCATTTGACCCCGTTGCCGCATTGATCGTATTCCAGGCACCGATATTCGGATGGGTCAAGGATACCGAACCTCCTGCGGCATTGATATTTTTCAATGAGTTGATCTTGAATTTACCATTGACTTTCAACCCATTTTCAATTGTCAGGTCAAAGGTCATCGCATCCACGTCCAGCAATCCGGTCGTAATGTTGTTCATCGCATCAATTTGGCTATATACCGTATCGGATACCAAATCATTTCCAAAATAACCACGTGCATAATCCAATTGGACATCATTCATTTTGAATTCAAAGACGATCATATCTGTTGTAAGAACCGTTACCGTTGGTCCGTCAGGATCCGATTTCACTAACATTTTAGATTGGATCCGGTTATAGGAAGTTCCGAATTCACCTGTCAGATCCAGTTCATAACCACTTAAGTCAACAAACCCCGAAGCGACTCCCGGATTGCTTTGTGAACCCGCGGGTGCAACAAATTCTTGCGATAAAACAACTCCGTTCTTTGTAACTCCCGGTAATTGGATCGTGAAAAAGGTCTTTGTCGCAATCGGATTGAATACTTTTAATACAACACCTCCCTGCTTTACGCGGATTTTCTTCAATTGCACCTCTCCGACATTAATCACATGTTCCTCTACATTGTTTACAAAGGACGTACCCGGAGCAGCTGTAATATTCAAAGCCATATTGAATGTATTCTGAACACTGGTGTCGGGCAATTCCACAAAATCGCTTAATCTGAATTCAAACAAAGAGGAATTGACGTCCAACACATAGTTCCCCGAAACAACTGTCAACAGGGAATCTGCGACCAGGTTAGACATGGTCAGACTATCATGTACAAGCGGAACTTGCCAATCAGTATCCCAAACGGCTTTATCGCGCTTCTTACAAGAAGCAAAAGCAAGACCGATACAAAGCAAAAACAGGATTTTTTTCATGGTATGTTAGAGATGCAAAAATTCTACATTGGTTGGAATTAAACCCGTTCGATCACAGTGGCATAACCTTGCCCCACTCCGATACACATCGTCACTAAAGCATATTTTCCTCCTGTTCGTTGCAATTGATTTGCAGCAGCAAGTAAGATTCGCGATCCGGACATTCCAAGTGGGTGGCCTAAAGCAATTGCTCCGCCATTCGGATTGATCCGAGGATCACGGTCATCCAGACCCATTGTTCTCGTACAAGCAAGAACCTGAGCTGCAAATGCTTCGTTTAATTCCAATACGTCCATTTGGTCCAAAGTCAATCCGGCGCGTTCCAATGCTTTTCTGGAAGCTTCCACCGGTCCGATTCCCATAATACGTGGTTCAACACCCGAAACAGCAGCAGAAACAATCCGCGCGATCGGTTTCAGGTTGTGATTCTTCAATCCCTGATCGGATGCCAACAATAATGCTGCTGCCCCATCATTCAACCCGGAGGCATTTCCGGCAGTTACCGAACCGTCTTTTTTGAAAGCGGGTTTCAAAGCTCCCAAAGTATCCAGGGTTGTTCCCGGACGGATGAATTCATCTTTATCAAAAACCAACGGATCTTGTTTTTTTCTTGGAATGGATAGGCCGGCAATTTCTTCAGCCAAAATCCCTGCATTCTGAGCAGTTAAAGCTTTTTCCTGTGACCAAACAGCAAATTTATCCTGGTCCTCCCGTGAGATCTGGTGTAATTCCGCCAGGTTCTCGGCAGTCATTCCCATGGGATCTGTTCCATACAACTCATCCAACTTCGGATTGATAAATCTCCATCCAAAAGACGAATCGTACAGTTGCTGGTCTCTTCCGAAAGGAGTTGACGATTTGGAAAGTACCCAAGGTCCTCTTGTCATATGCTCTATTCCTCCCGCTACATAAATATCTCCGGCACCAACCTGGATCGCTCTTGCCGCATTCACAGCAGCAGACATTCCGGATGCGCACAAACGGTTTACAGTTTCTCCCCCGACAGAAATCGGGTATCCGGCCAACAACAATGCCATGCGGGCAACATTTCGATTGTCTTCACCAGCTTGGTTTGCACAACCCAAAATCACATCTTCGATTGCACTTGGATCCAGGTTCGAAACTTTTTTCAACAATGCTGCTAAAACGTGTGCAGCAAGATCATCTGCTCTTACCGGAGCAAGAGTTCCTCCAAAATTCCCGATAGCTGTTCGTACACCAGCCACTATGTATGCTTCGTTTGTTATCATTAAATCCTTAGTTTAACTTCTTTTCAATTATTCGATTACGAATTTACGGAATATTCTTTGTGATTCGGATTCTGTTAAAAGGTTATCTGCACTGTTGATAAGTATTGACTTCACAAGGATTATATTTTACTAAATTCGATACCCTAAACCAAATTACAAGCTATGAAAAAATCCATCTCGGTGATGGCTGGAATGCTATTCTGTAGTTTAATGTCTTTCTCTCAAGTGGAAAGTATGACACCTGCAGAAATAAGGTACCGTGATTCAATTACCAAGTTGAACCAAAGTAACGCAGCAATTGCAGCAAGTCAGGAAGCCTACAACAAGGGAATTGAGCTTTTTACCCAAAAGAATTTTAAAGAAGCAATTGCTTCCTTTAACAAATCCATCGCATCGGATCCCAACTTTACAGCTGCCTACTACAATAAAGGAGTAGCGGAAAATGAAGCGGAAATGTATATGGATGCGGTGAATACATTCACTACATTAATAGGAAAACAAAAAGGTTATTCGAAAGCGTATTTCCAAAGAGGAAGAGGATACCAGGGCTTATCAGATTATTTGAAAGCTGAAAAAGACTACGATGAATCGATCAAACTGGATGCGAACAATCCAAAAGCGTACTACAACTACGGAACTTTAAAATTCTTGCAACAAGATTACAATGCTGCAATCAAATACTTTACAAAAAGTATCGAATTGGATATTAACAGTCCAATGGCTTATAACGACCGGGGAAGTTGTTACCGCATGATGGAAAATTATCCCAAAGCAATTGAAGATTATGAAGCTGCACTACGTAAAAATCCAAACCTTGCTTTTGTATTGAACAATGTGGGAACTACAAAAAAGAAAATGAAGGATTATTCCGGTGCATTGATTGCATTCAACAGAGCCATTTCAGTAGATGTCAATTTCTTTTTGGCTTACAACAATCGCGGGGTTACTCTTCTTGAAAAAGGAAGTTTAGACGATGCCATGAAGGATTTTGAAAAAGCAATGCAAATCAATCCAAAATACGCACCGGCAGCTTCGAATTTATCCGGAATTTATTTCAAGAGAAAAGATTTTAAGAAAGCGGAAGAATTAGCTTCAAAAGCAATCAGCATCGACCCGAATTATGCATCAGCTTACGTAAACAGAGGTATGGCGCGAGAAATGCTTCGGAAAATGGAGGAAGCTTGCAGTGATTGGAAAAGAGCAAGTGATCTGGGATCAACAGAAGGAAAAACGTGTCATTCAGGAAATTGCAGCAATTAAAATCAAAACGATGAGAAAATTATTTACACTAGTCGTTATTGGTTTAACGACGAATCTATTTGGACAAAATATAGATTTCAAATCTGCAAACTTTAAAGACGACAAAGAAGGGTTAAAAGCAGCGACTACCGCTATTGAAAGTGGAGATGAATTCTACAAACCCGGAATGGAAGCTGTTTTTGCAGTTCAAGATTTCGGAACAAACTTCAAAAGTGCATTGAAACACTTCGAAAAAGCACAAAAATTCAATCCGAACAATGCATTACTCAATTATAAGATCGGAGTTTGTTATGCAAATTCAACCAGCCCTGTCTTGTCTATTGAATTCATCAAAAAGGCCCAAAAGTTAGACCCGAACTGTGATCCATTCCTGAATTTCTATTTGGGTTATGCTTCCCAACTTGAAGGTAAATATGATGATGCTTCAAAGTATTACACCACTTTTGAAACGGAATACAAAAAAGCAGACAACTTCATGAAGTTTGTGAATCAGCGTAAAAAACAATGTGCAACTGCAAAGAAATTTGAAGCTTCTCCTGTTCGTTGCTGGATAGACAATGTACCTTCTTTAAATACTGCAGAAGATGACATCGCACCTTCCATTTCTACGGATGGGTCAGAAATGATTCTAAGCTCCAACAGACCGAACAGTCACGAACCGAATGCGCTGGGAGTTTATGATTATGAAATTTATTCTTCCTCTCTTTTGGAAAACTGGTCAACTCCGACAAAACTGCTCGGACCAGTCAACTCGAACAACGACGATATTTCCAACTGTCTTTCTTTCGATGGCACGAAGATGTTATTGCACCGTGATGCAGGTGGACAAACAGACATTTTCGAATCCAAACTAAAAGGAAATGAATGGTCTGATCCTAAAATCCTGAGCATGTTCATTAGTACCGATAAAAACAATGAACGTTACGCCTCTTACAATGAAGATGGATGGAAAATCTATTTCAGCAGGGACAACGACGTACGTGAAACCGGTTCAGAAGTGATGTTCTCCGGAATGCAAAACAAAATGAAACAGGATTTCATGATTGCAACGATGCTTACAGGAGTGAATTCCAAATTCAATGATGGACCGATTTATATCCACATTGATGGTGAAAGCATGTTTATCGCATCAGAAGGACATGAAGGAATGGGAGGATATGACATTTTCGTTTCCAAAAAAGTACAAGGTCAATGGACAACACCTGTGAATATGGGATACCCCATCAACAGTCCATACGATGATTTCTTCTTTGCATCTACGGCAAATGGTAAATTCGCCTATATCTCTTCAAACAGGGCTGGTGGAAAAGGTGGATATGATATCTACAAGGTCACTTTCTGGGGACAAGAGAAAAAACCTATTTTGGAAACAGAAGACTACTTGCTTGCAAGTGTTGTAATGCCTGTAAAAGACCATACGATCGAGAAATCTGTGGAAGTAAAGAAAAAGAGTTTGACAGTATTTAAAGGAATCACAATCGATGCGATTTCGAGAAAGCCGGTTGAAGCTCAAATCGATATTACGGACAACGCAACAGGAAAGGTTATTGAAACTTTCACTACCAATTCAGCGACAGGAAAATTCATTATCACCTTAAATTCAGGGAAAAACTACGGTATCGCTGTAAAAGCTAACGGATACCTGTTCCATTCCGAAAACTTTGATATTCCAACAGGTGCTGATGACAATTTGGTAAACAAAGTGATTGAATTGAAGAACATTGCAATCGGATCAAAGATTGCGCTTCGCAATATTTTCTTTGATGTGAATAAAGCTTCCCTTCGACCTGAATCGAATGCAGAAATGGAACGATTGGTTCAATTGATGAAAGATGTTCCGAAGTTGAAAATCGAGATTTCAGGACATACGGACAATACAGGTTCTGCCACTTTGAATGAAACGCTTTCTCAGCAACGTGCAGAAGCAGTGGTAGCTTACCTGACTCAAAAAGGGATTGCTGCAAATAGAATGGTTGCAAAAGGTTATGGTTCATCCAAACCAATTGCTTCCAATAATTCGGAAGACGGAAAACAACAAAACCGTCGGACAGAGTTTGAGATTAAAGGAAATTAATTTGTAAAACAAGTAGGGACGCGATGCATCGCGTCCCTACTTTTCAATTATCAATTATTGTTTAATCCATCGGAGTGCACACTTCAATCAGGAAACCATCCAAATCACGGATATAGGCAACCATCTGTCCCCAGGGCTTTTCTTTTGGTTCTTCCAAAAGAGTTGCACCTAATGCTAGGGCTTTATCAACCAATGCCTGTACATCAACAGTTGTAAAACCTAACTCAATTCCGAAAGGCTTGGTCTTCAGATCACTTTCCTGGAAACCGTCGCTTAAATTGGATTTCGCCAATGGCAGTGCCGCAAAAGACAAAGTAGTGGTCCCCGAATTCAATTCGGCGTATTCGTCACCGGGAGCAATGAAGCGGACTTCAAAATCAAAGGCTTTGGAATAGAACTCTGCTGTTCTCTTTACATCTGAAACGTATAAAATGGTGTATGCGAACTTAATCATTTTTCAGTTGTTTAGTTACTGATGATTGGTGGTTAGTCGTTAGTTATCGGAGATAATTGGAGTTCTAATTTAACCAAAAGCAAAGAATCCGGCAATTAATACAGCAATTAGTCCAAAAATCACCATGAAAAGAGTATAAAGCATTATGGCTCCCAACAACTGAATAAATGCCCTGAACCTATTCAAGTTATTAAATAATTGCATGCAAGTCCATAAAAACAGCAAAAGCTGAACGGAATAGCTGAAGATCGTAAACCACTCATCATTCCCAAAGTAATACTCCAAAGGCAGCATAACTAATAAAAACACCAGCCCTTGTGCAGTAATAAATGCCGAAAGAACCAGGTGCTCTGCGAAATTATATCCTTGTCTCAAAAAACAGATCCAGGTTCCCAATGCCAAAAAAGGAATGGATATCAGACGGGTCAGTGCATAATGTGAGCCCATCCACTCAGTGATATTTAAAGCTCCTATCTCCGCAGCTTTTTCTGCAGCATTCCTATTTTGGACTGATATATTGGCAGCCAGATCAATATGCAATAAATGGAGTAAGAACGCATAAACCGAAGCCAGAACAATCACCATGGACAGCGGTTTAAAATGCTTTACACGCTTACCTTCCAGGAATTCCCGAATACTATGCCCAGGTCTTGTAAATAATTCCTTGGCAGAAAAGAAAATCCCTTTATCGAAATGCAGCAACCCATGTTGGATATCATGCCACATATAATGGAAGTTCAACTTATGGGTATCGGCAGTCTGACCGCAGTTGAAGCAATATTTGCCCTTTAAGGGAGTCTTGCAGTTTTTACAGTTTTGGTTCATTCGAATTCAATCAGTAGTTGGTAAATCATTTGTGTTAGTTAGTCCTCATCGTCGTCTTGATCGCTATCCGAACCCGGTAATTCCAAAGCTTTCACTTCTTGTACCGCATTTCCTGCAATCCCTTTAACGGATCCATACATATCGATTGTATTGACAATCACTTTTTCAATTTGTTTTTCACGTTGTTTCCAAATGCGCTGCATGGAGCGTTTTTCACTTTCCAAATCAGCTTTCATTTGTGTAAATCCTTCTACAATTGCCTCCACCTGCATTCTAAAAGTGGAACTGGTCAGAAAGTCATAAAGCAAATGCATTTTATCGCCTTTGTTTTCCTGAGCAACCAATGTACTACTAATTTGGATAATTGTTTCCCTTAGAACCGAGCAAAGTCCCTTGAACTCTTCATAGGTACAAATCCAAATTCCGTCCTTCAATCCCATTCGCTGCATGTCCGAAGGCATCACTTCCGTAACCAGTACGCCGATATCACAGCCTTTGTCGCGAATATCCGCTTTGAATTTTTGGATCCACACCGGTTGAAAATCTTTTGCGCGTTTGGATTCATAGTAGATCGTACCACAATTCTGCTGCGATCTCGTATGAACTGTCTGAATACAATCTCCACCGCGAGCCCCTTTCCGGATCTCATCAATGGTATCCATCGGGAAATTCGCCATCAGCCACTCCTCTATTGCTAACTCCTGGACTTCTCCCTGCAGTTGCATGGAACCCTGTTCCTGCTTACGTTTCATTTCTTCCGTAAGCTTTTTCTGATCTTCCAGTTGTTTCAATAATTCCCTAACACGTAATTCATTACGTTCTTCTTCTGATTTACGGATCTTTTCTTTTTCTTCCTGAATCTGAGCAGTCAGTTTTTTTTGGGATTCGGCTTCCACCACCTCTTTCAATTCATCTTTCTCACGCTTCAACTTCTCAATTTCAGCCTTCGTCCGATTCAATTCCTTGATCTGCTCCGATTTCTCGTTCAATTCCTTCTGAAGGTCTGCAAATTGTTCCCCCTGCTCCTGGATCAGTTTTACTTTCAACCTTTCCTCTATATTTTTTCGCTCTTCCTTCAGTTTTTGATCGAACCGTTCCTGGAAAAGTTCATTTTCCCTGCGTTTCTTTTCCTCAAAGTCTTCCTTTTCACGCAACAAAATTTCCTGTTTCTTCGCAAATTCATCACGCGTCTCATTCAGTTGGTTTTGGTACTTCCGCTGGATCTGTTCCTCCAGCTGGTGAGCCAGAATATCATTCACATCAATCGGGGTACCACAATTCGGACAAGCAATTTGATTCATAACAGTAAAATTGAACAAACTTAAAATTACTAAGGTTTATCAAATAATTTCCGATTATCTGTATCAAAAGCCTAAATTCATCCTTATTCTAGTGAAACCTCAAACTTTAGCGCATGAAAACAACACGAAATTCTTCCTATGTGATCAGAATAGCCCTTCTTTTCATTCCTGTTTTTCCGTTGGTGGCATTTGGACAGGATTGCACTACCAAACTGACCTATCAATTGGAAAACATCAAAGGTGGTTTTTATGCGAATCAAACAGTTACTTTAACTTCGAAAGACGGTAGTAAAAAATTCGAACAAAAAAGTGATGCAAAAGGATTTGTAAACTTCGAAGTTCCGTGCGAAACAGCTTTCGACCTCAAAATATCGAATTACACGCATGATGAAGAGGCCATTTCGGGTAAACAGGGTTCACAGATCAGACAAGTCCTGACTTACGAACCGAATATGAAAGAGAAGGATGCGATTTTTGCCATGTCGGAAGCTGATAAAGCTACTTTGAACAAAGCGATCATGGCCCTGCCGGACACTACCAATCTCCCAACCGGAATGCTTAAAACACCTCCTCATCTGGAGAATTACGAATTGATGTCTATCAAATTGAAAGATTTGGACAACGGCCTGCTGATCAATGAAGATTTTGTGATCTCAGGGACCACCAGAAAGAAGAATTTCAAAGGAAAAACAAGCAAAACGGGAGAAATCCAATTGTACATTCCCAAAGGCGATAATTACACCCTGAATTTCAAATACCACAAAGCATACAAGAAATTCGATTCCGAATTCAAGAATGGGACCATCAATTCGCGCATGGAGATCACTTACATGGGCACTAAAGAATATGAAAAACGGAAAAAGGCAGAGGAAGAGCGTATCAAAGCCGAAGAAAAACGTTTAGAAGAGGAACGACTGGCATTTGAAAAATACTGTAAGGAACGGAAAGTGAGTTTGGAAGAAGGCTACAAACTGAAACTCAAGGAAGCTGAAAGTTCTTCTGCCAGCAATGATGACGATGTGGTGACAAAAGTTTTAACCCGGAATAAATGGTCGGAAAAATTGATTGTCTGTGATCTTACCGGAAGTATGGACCCGTATGCAGCTCAGCTTTCCGTTTGGTATCAATTGAACTACAAGAAAGAACCGAATCTCCAGTTTGTATTTTTCAACGATGGTGATAGCAAGAGTGATTCAGAAAAGAAAATCGGTTCCACAGGTGGAATCTACTATCAGAAAAGTTCCACATTGGACAGTTTGATTCACATCATGTCATTTGTACGCTCACGGGGAAGTGGCGGGGACTGTGCAGAAAACAATATGGAAGCCCTCATAAAAGGAGTCCAAAAAGCGAAACCTTACAAAGAACTGGTCATGATCGTAGATAACAACGCACCGGTTAAGGATATTTCCTTATTGAATAAGTTCAACAAACCTGTGCATATTATCCTATGCGGGTCCTACAGTGGCGAAGTGCTGGAAGACTATTTGCTGATTGCATGGAAAACGAAAGGAACGATCCATACCATTGAAGAAGATATTTCAAAAATCGCTTCCATGTCTGAAGGTCAAACCATTCAGATCGGATCTTACACGTACAAAATTTTGGGAGGGGAATTTGTGAGAATTACAAAAGCATAAAAATTGGGAATAAAATATGTAGGGACGCGATGCTTCACGTCCCGACTTTTTATTCCCCACATCAATCCCGTCCCTACATATTTCGCTATTTTTACTGAAAATCTGCACGTATGGTAGAAGCTATTGAAGAGAAACACGTTCAATTTTTCAAAAACTTACTTGATAACCGAATTCAGGTCGGATCCGCAATTGATGCTCACTATGCGTCGGATCACACCGAAGATTTTGTGTTCTACCCTTCCATTGTGCTAAAACCGGAAAGCGTTGAGGAAGTTTCTGCTATCATGAAGTATTGCTATGCCAATAGCCTGATCGTAACCCCATCCGGGGCAAGAACAGGTTTAAGTGGCGGTGCTTTAGCCAATTATGGTGGAGTTCTATTGAGCCTGGAGCGAATGAATAAAATCATTCGGATCGATGAGAAAAATCACCAGGTAATCACGGAACCCGGAATCGTGACCGAAGAACTTCAGAATGCGGTGAAAGCGGTTGGATTATTTTACCCTCCGGATCCGGCTTCCAAAGGCTCTTGTTTCATTGGAGGGAATATCGCTGAAAATTCCGGCGGACCAAAAGCTGTGAAGTATGGTGTCACCAAGGATTGGGTCCTGAACCTGGAAGTTGTTTTACCGAACGGGGATATTTTATGGACCGGGGCAAATGTGATTAAGAATGCAACAGGATACAATCTCACTCAATTGATCATTGGAAGTGAAGGAACCTTAGCAATAGTAACGAAGATCGTTCTTCGCCTGATTCCACATCCAACCCACAATCTCTTGTTACTTGTTCCATTCAGAGACGGAGTTGAAGCTTGCGAAGCTGTCGGAAAAATCTTCATGGCGGGAATCATTCCAAGTGGTTTGGAATATATGGACCGCGATGCTATCATCTTCACAACACCTTATGTAGACGACGCACCAAACCTGTTAAAAGAAGATCACGATGCTCATTTATTGATTGAACTGGATGGGTTCAACATGGATGTGCTGATGCAGGAATGCGAGAAGATCATGGAATTGGTGGAGCAATTTGATATTGATGATGTGCTTTTTGCAGAAACCGAAGCCCAGAAGGAAAGTTTGTGGCGTTTGCGCAGGAAAATCGGCGAATGTGTAAAAACGCATTCCATCTATAAGGAAGAAGACACGGTTGTTCCCAGGAATGAATTGCCCCAGCTTTTGAAAAAAGTAAAGGAATTGGAAAAGAAGTACGGATTCAAATCGGTTTGTTACGGACATGCCGGAGATGGAAATCTGCACGTGAATATCATTAAAGATAACCTGGACGATGACACCTGGAATAACCAGCTTCCTTTTGCCATTCGCGAGCTGTTTACTGAAGTAGTTAGCCTGGGAGGAACAATTTCCGGCGAACATGGGATCGGATTGGTACAAACACCCTATATGGATTTGGCATTCAATGAAACCGGGCTCGATCTGATGCGTTCGATCAAGCAGGTTTTTGACCCTAAAAACCTATTGAACCCTGGAAAAGTCTTACCAATCAAAAAGCAATGAACCGCGTAGACCGTTTATTTGGAATCGTTACCTTACTTCAATCCCGCAAATATGTCAGCGCTGAACGGATCTCTGACAAATTCGAAATCAGTGTCCGCACAGTTTACCGGGATATCAAAGCCATTGGTGAGGCAGGAATTCCGGTTAGCTTCGAACCCAATAAAGGATATTTCATTGTTCCGGGTTACTTTACACCTCCCGTTTCGTTCACTTTGGAAGAAGCAAATGCCCTACTCCTGTCGCAAACATTGATTGGAGGTTTTGGTGACCGCTCTGTTCAATCGACATTTGATAGTGCGTTAACAAAGATAAAAGCAGTTCTGAAACAGGTCGACAAAGAGAAAGTAGCGCTCCTAGACCAAAGTATGAGGCTACAATTACCACAAAGACTTACATTCGAATTCGAATACCTTTCCAAAATTCAGCGCTCAATCACAGAACGGACCCAAATAAGGATCCATTATCTAAGTTTGAAAGACGAATTACTGGAACGTACGATAGAACCGATTGGCCTGGTGTTTTATGCTTTTTCCTGGCATTTGATCGGATACTGTCATTTGCGGAAGGATTACCGGGATTTTAAAGTTGACCGCATCCAGGAACTCCGGAACTTCATTACTCCTTTTGAAATTACATCCCATATTCCGCTTGGTGAATACAAGCTTCCTGTAAATTACTAATTCAATTTTTTTTGCCTTTTGAATTAATAATTCTGAATTCTAAAAACGGGCTGCCATAGGGTTGTCAGTGCCGCTTCGTTTCTTTGTTTAAAATTTAGAAATCATGACAAGAAAAGAGCAATTACAGGCACAGTTAGCTGCTGAAGCAGAAACAACCAGAAAATTCATTCAAGCTTTCCCGTTTGATAAAAAAGATTACCAGGTACATGAGAAAAGTATGAAGATAGGAGATATTTTTCTTCATATCGTGGAGCTTCCTCTTTGGGCGGAAATGGCCATTACAACCAACGAACTGGATTTTGAAACCGCTCCCTATGATCCAAAGCAATTAAATTCGTTAGAAGAAGCAATGAGTCACTTCAACGAATGTGTTTCAAAAGGAATGAAAGCATTGGAGCATGCAGATGATGCTGTATTCGATGAAGAGTGGACACTTCGCTCAGGGTCTACTGTTTATTCTGTAAGTACGAAAGAGGAAATTGTTCGAATGGCACATAATCAAACAGTCCATCATCGGGCTCAATTGGGTGTAAACTACAGATTGCTCGGAATTCCTGTTCCCCAAAGTTATGGACCAACTGCAGATTACACTGATTTTTAATTACAGGACTAACTATCCGAAAAACAATAAGGGGCGTTCCGCATACGGATTCGCCCCTTATTGTTTTTATATAAGATTTATTGATTCGTTACTTCAGCATATTCACACTTCCAACCCATGAACGAGCTTTATTATCTGCCGCACCTTTGGCAACGATCGTCCAGGTATAAGTACCTTCTTTCACTGTTTCTCCCTGATAAGTTCCATCCCATCCAAATTCAACATCGTGAGACTCGAATAATACTTCACCCCATCTGTTGAAAATAGTGAATGAATATTCATCTAATGGCATTCCATCGGGAACTACCGGTCTGAATACATTGTTGAACTCATCTCCATCCGGAGTAAAGGTATTCGGTACATAGATCAAGAACTCTTCGACGAACAAAATCGGTTTACAGATATCATTTTGACATCCTTCCGGAGAAGTAACAGTTAAACAAACCTGGTAAGTTCCAGCAGCAATATCTCCATAGTTGATAACCGGATTTTCCACTGTCGATGTTCCATATGTTCCAAAGTCCCAAGCATAGCTAACTGCATTCACCGAATTGTCATTGAAATGAACAGTCGAATTAACAGTTGTAGGAGGAACCGGGCTCCAAGTGAAATTCGCTATCGGATCCGGAACTACACAAACAATATTCTGCAGCGTAGTATCTGTAATACAACCATCTGTCGTTGTGATCTGAACCGATACATCGTAACATCCAACCGGAATATATTGATGGGAAACATTCGATGTTCCATTTCCTGTTGAACCATCACCGAAATCCCAGGTTGCAGTTGCAATTGAACCTGCTGTTCCTGCAGGGAAGTCAAATGTGGTTGTAAGTGGTGAACAACCTGACGCCGGATCAGCTAAAAATTCCGGACTAGGCAATGCATAAATCTGAACTGTTACAGGCAATGTATCGTATCTGAAACATTCATCATGTGCCACCATCAATACCGTTTCCGACCCGTTTGGTGTGTAAGAGTAAGTAGTACCATTCGCAAGTGTATCATGCGTAGTTGGAGTTAACCATTCGTATGAATACGCAGGTAAACCATCTACCCCGGATGCTGTCATAGTAACCGCTTGTCCCGGACATGCCATGATAGGAGTCGTCACGGATGCAACAAATGGAGGTCTAACTGTTACGTTTGCAGTCTGCGCATTGGATGCACAACCATTCTGATCGTAAACCGTACATGTAAATGTAGCAGGTGATGTTAAGTTCACATTTAAATACTGAGTCGTATCTCCTGTATTCCAGACAAAGTAATACGGTGCTGTTCCACCGGTTGCATTACCGGATAAAGTACCATACCCGTCATAGCAGATCAACAACCCGTCTTCAGGAATAAGTCCCTGAACCAATGGTTGTGGTTGACCAACAGTGATCGTACCTGATTGTGTACATCCTGCTGCATCCTGTATCTGAATAGTGTATGTATTTGCACAAAGTCCTGTGAAAGTATTGGAAGCCTGGAATGTAGTTCCGTTGTTAATGCTATACCCTGTCGCCAAATTCGAGTTAATCGTGATCGTACCATTGCAATCACCGTTACATAGAGCATCTATTGCACTTGTACTTGTAATAACCAATAATGGTGGTTCCGTAATACTAAATGTTTGAACCGCCGTACATAGGTTGTTATCGGTAACAGTTACATCATAAGACGCAGCACACAATGCATTTGTTGTATTTGAGCCAGTTGCCCCATTTGACCATGCATAAGTGTATGGAATTGTACCACCGGTTATGGTAGCAGTTGCATCACCATCACAAACTCCATGACAACTGGCATTGTTAGTTGCAACATTTTGAACAACTAATTGAGCCGGTTCTGAAACAATTATAGATGTATTTACCAAACACCCGTTTGCATCCTTCACAACCGTATTGTAAGTGCCTGCACTTAAGAATTGAACAGTAGTTTGATTGGAGAATGAAACTCCATTATTTGTACTGTAAGTATAAGGCGAAGTTCCTCCTGAAGCATTAAAGGCAATTTGCCCTGTATTATTTCCAAAACAAGTCAAAGCAGTTGGTGTTACAATTGCTGCTAAAGGTGCTGGTTCAGTAACCGCGATCGGCTGCGTATCCGTACATCCATTTTGATCTGTAACTGTCAACGTATAGTTTCCGGCGCAAATATTTGTGATCAATGGTGTGGCTTGTGGAGTTCCGATAGAATAAGAAAGCACTCCTGTTCCTCCCGAAACTGTCACTTGTATCTGGCCATTACAAGCAGCATTACATGTAACATTCGTAACCGCAGCACCAATGATGATAGGTGAAGCCAGATTCGAAATCGAAGAGGAAGTACTTGCCTGACAGTTATTCGCATCCTGAATAAACACGTTGTATACCCCTGCTGGTAGTCCTGTATAAGTTGATGTTCCGGAATAAGTAACTCCGTTATTAATACTATATGTGTAAGCTCCTGTTCCACCGGCTCCTGTGATTGCCAATTGGCCATTGGAAGCAGCACATGTTTCATCTGTTGGTACAACATTCAATGTCACGGCAGTCGGTTGTCCGATCACCTGAACAGCTGTAATGAAACAGTTGTTATCATCCTTTACCTGGATATCAATGTTTCCGGCACACAAGTTTTGAAGTGTTGCCGAAACAAAGTAATTCAAGCCATTATCCGGGCTATACAAATAAGGAGCTGTTCCACCGGAAGCATTCACAACGATTTGCCCGTTACACACATTGTTACAAAGTGCATTTGTAGGTGTATATGTTGCTGTCAATTGCGTTGGTTGGTTCACTATTGCAGTTCCTGTAATCTGACAGCCTACAGCATCCTGAGTAATCAAGTTATAGGTTCCGGCAGCCAAATTAAAGAATGATTCAATTGGTGAAAAGGTAGCGCCATTGTTAATACTGTATTGATAAGCACCTGTTCCACCGGTAGATCCGATCTGAATTCCTCCGGAGTTATCGTTAAAACAAGTCAGGTCGAAAATGGTAGTCGCCATTGTTAGAGGTGGTGCCTGAATCAATGTTACAGATCCAAAGACCATACAACCATTGGCATCCATAACTACTAAATCATAAGTACCTGAAGCTAAACCTGTAAAATTAGGACTAGCCTGGAAAGTTCCTCCATTGTCAATACTGAATTGATGTGCTCCTGTTCCACCAGTAACGTTGATGAAATTAATTGCCCCGGTATTCCCACCGTTACAATTAATATCTGTTTTAGTAGTAGCAAACTGGATTTCAGTAGGTTCCTGAACGTTGAATGGAATTGTAAATACACAGAAACCACCATCATAAATTGTTACGATATGAGAGCCAAACGGTAGACTTGGGAAGAAACCGGAAGATTGAGTAGTACCCGAGTTATCCAATTCATAAGTAATAGGTAATGCCCCACTTACGTTTTGAACTTCAATAGTACCATCCGCAACTCCAAAGCAATTAGCATCCGTTTGGAAAAGGGTAATACCATCCATTTCAACATCATTGATACCAAAGAAAACGGATTCAGAACAACCTAACTGGTCAACTGCTGTGATTTCATAAGCTCCGGCAAATAAATTCGTATAAACTCCTGATGGATCAAATGGTCCACCGTTCATTGAGTAAGTAAACGGTCCATTCGTACCATTAGCAACAACAGTGATTGCACCATTATTAAATCCACAGTTGGATTCAACAACTACAGTCGTATCGATTCCGAATCCAGGAGGATCAACCAATGCCTGAATTGAGGTGAATTGACATCCATGAGAATCCTGGATCATAATGGTATTGTTTCCACCACAAGCTCCGGTTATTGTATTCGAACTTTGCAAAGTCCCACCGTTCAATGAGTACTGGTAAGTTGGTGTACCTCCTGAAGGAGTTGCAGTAATTG
>Ga0247691_1000079_pt1 | contig 26290 bp, 21 predicted proteins | sample CNK32_metaG_FD_182721 | JGI IMG/M metagenome (GOLD analysis project Ga0247691, IMG submission 182721) | Soil microbial communities from Purdue University Martell Research Forest, Indiana, United States - CNK32 | ecosystem: Environmental > Terrestrial > Soil > Temperate forest > Bulk soil...
GCGGATTATGTTGGGGCAAACCAGTTGAATTGTACTGCATTAGGACTAGGAGGAGTCAATTTTATAGATATGGGAGGTAATTATACTCCCAATTTTGATGATACGATCACATTTTGTCCTGATTTGACTCAGGGAACAAAAGTGTCTATTGGTTTTGCAACAAATATTGGGTACGAGTTTGACATTCATCCAACGGATACATTATACATTTATGATGGACCAACAACAGCAGGACCATTGTTGAATGCTGCGAATTCCGGAACCAATCCAACGGGTTTTAACTGTCAGGCAAGTTTTGAAAATAACCCAAGCGGTTGTTTGACAGTGCGCTTTAAAACGGATGGTGCAGGTGACGGGACAGGTTGGATCGCTAAAGTTAAGTGTGGAAACTTATCTCAGCCATATTATCCTCACTTGGAGGCCTTTGTTAATGGTGACCCTTTGAATAGACTTGATCCGATTGATACAGGATATGTAAATGTTTGTCTGGGAGACAGTATCTTGTTCGTGGCTAAACCATTGTTTCCTTACGCTTTGGAATCTACCGGATTCGGATACTCACAGAATTTAACCAATGTCAATTACAGCTGGACGGTTTCCAGCGTAGGACCTTTAGGGGTTAATAATGATTCCGTTTGGTTTGTGCCTACAGCACGTCAAGGGTATTTTATTGATTTGAAAATGACGGATCAATTCCCTCAATTGTTAGGGATTACTGCTAAAGTTCGCGTTTCAATTCTTCCATCGTTCGCAACGGCCGGACCAATTGAAGATACTATATGTATAGGTACACCGGATATTTTGATTGGTGGAGTCACTCCGCAAGATACTGCCGGTGTTGATGTTCCGGGAGGAGAGTTTTCTATAGGTGGAAGTTTTGCAGGTTTGACATTCTTACCGGATGGAACGGGTCAGCTTTATCAAACTACCATTCCAATTTCCGGATTAGGAAATGGTACGGTAACACAAGCTTCCGATATTGCTTCTATTTGTTTGGATATTGAGCACTCTTTTATCGGGGATATTGAAATTACATTGACTTGTCCGAATGGAACAGAGGTTTCTTTGATGAATACTTACGGAGGAAATGGTTTGGTTCCAGGTGGATGTTTTGGTGGTGGAATTGGTTTGGGTAGTGATACCGATAACGATGGTGGTGCTCCGGGTTCTCCTGTCGAAACATACTGTTTCAGTTTTGTGAATCCTGATTTCGGCACTGTTTGTGCTAATTTAGGGAATACGTATACAAATCCGTCAGGATATTCTTCGATGATCCCGGGAACTTACACACCGGACGGAAACTTCAGTGATTTTATCGGTTGTCCTTTAGATGGTAACTGGACAATTTCGGTTCAGGATAATCAGGGGATTGATGACGGATACATTTTCCAATGGGGAATTGTTTTCGATGCTTCCTTATACCCGAACTTTGAAACTTACCAAAATTATTATGTAGACGGTTTTTGGAGCCCATCACCGAACATTATCTCAGGACAAAATGACACCTTGGTTGTAATTCAAACTACAGCAGCCGGACATAGTTTTTATACTTACAATGTAGTAGATGATTTCGGTTGTGCATACGACACTACTTTTGATGTGTTCAGTTTGCCTTTACCGATCATCTTCCCGGACACACTTGCTTGTGATATGACTTTCCAGGTTGCAGGTACACAGGCATATGCAGGTGGAGTTTGGAGTGCAACTCCAAATGGATTGAATTTCAGTTCAACAACGAATAATAATCCATTGATAACCACTAATACCGCCGGAACGTATACGGTCTCCTATATAGATAATGCATGTAGCGATACCATTACCTCGACGATTATATTCCCACCATATCCCCAGATATTCAATGATACCTTACTCTGTGGAGATGATTTCCAGGTAACGGGTACATTGGTTTATCCGACAGGTGGAACCTGGTCTGCAGCGTCACCGGAGGTTGGTTTCTTGCCAAATAATGCGGCAACGAATCCGACCATCACGGCAACTACCAGCGGGCAGTATACCGTTACATTTACAGATAATGTTTGTAACAACTCGACTTCGTCTCAAGTAACATTGTTCTTGTTGCCACAGATTTTTCCGGATACTTCTGCTTGTAACTTTATTTACAATGCTACTGGAACGATTGCTGCAAATGGTGGTGTTTGGACCACTGCGGATACAAATATTCACTTCATTCCCAATGCGAATGTGATGAATCCGACGATCACGTCAAGTATCCCGGGAACATTCCAGGTGACATTTACTGATAACCAGTGTAACACTTCAGTAACTTCTGACATCGAATTTATCAATTACGCTTATGTAACTACTGTTGATACTATAATCTGTTTGGGAGGAACAATTACAACATCTTGTGGTGTCTACCCTCAAAATGATTCATATGTATGGAGTAATGGACAGGTTGGAAATAATGTGACAGTTGGACCAGGTGTCTATACGGTCACAGCATCCAATGAATGTAACTCATCTTCGTCTACAATGACTATTGATAGTAAAATTTGTTACATCACTGCTCCAAACATTATCGTTCTTTCGTCCACATCCGGGAATAATAAATTCTTCCTTTCATATGATGGAGTAGAAGAGTTCCACATTGCAATTGTAAACAGATGGGGTAACCTGATAACTGAATACGATGATCCGGGAGCGGCTTGGGATGGAAGAAACTTAAACGGAGAAGTTGTTTCTGAGGGAACTTACTTCTATAACTTTACAGCAAAACTGCAAACAGGTGAAGAAATAAAGCAACAAGGATTTGTTCAAGTCTTCCACTAATAAAAATAAATGATGTTAAAAAAAGCCCTGATCCCGTATTTACGGGATCGGGGCTTTTTTATTTTTGTAATTTCAAGATAAGATTACAAATCAGAGTATTCAAATTTTACAATAAAAACAGATGGAACAACGCATAAGAGTAGCAGTTAACGGATTTGGAAGAATTGGACGTTATTTTAGCAGATTAGCCTTAATGAACCCTAAAATAGATTTGGTAGCGGTTAATGATCTGGCACCGATCGAAACGTTGGTTCATTTACTGAAGTACGATTCGATTCATGGAAGAATGCATGATGAATTTGAAATAAAGGGAAATCAATTGATTTTTAATCAAACACAAAAAATAGAATTCTTACAATACAAGAATCCGGCAGAACTTCCATGGAAAGATTTAGGAATTGATATCGTAATCGAATCGACAGGTTTGTTCTTAACGACGGAAACTGCCGGAGCACATTTGAAAGCCGGTGCAAAAAGAGTTATCCTTAGCGCACCGTCTGTTGGAGATGACATTTTTAATGTGGTAATTGGTGTAAATGACCATTTGATTACAGATGAGCATAAAATAATCAGTAATGCTTCCTGTACAACCAATTCTGCGGCTCCATTAGTGGCGGTCCTGAAAGAGTTTTGTGATATTGAAGAAGCTTACATTACCACAATCCATAGTTATACATCAGACCAACGCTTACACGATAGTCCGCATAAGGATTTGAGAAGAGCCAGAGCAGCAGCAGTAAGTATTGTACCTACATCAACCGGTGCGGCAAAAGCAATTACCCGGATTTTCCCGGAATTGGAAGGGAAAATGGGAGGATGTGGAATGCGCGTTCCTGTTCCGGATGGTTCATTGACTGATTTGACGGTGATCGTAAAGGAAAATCCACCGACTGTTGAGCAAATCAATACCGCATTCAAAAAAGCTTCAGAGTCCGATCTAAAAGGAATTGTCCGCTACACGGAAGACCCGATTGTCTCGATTGATATTGTTGGTGATCCGAATTCGTGCATTTTTGACAGTGAACTCACTTCAGTGATTGGAAACATGGTCAAAGTGGTTGGTTGGTATGACAATGAAGCCGGTTTCTCAAATCGTTTGATTGATTTGGTCGTGAAATTGGGATGAAATTTTATTGAGTAATAAAAAGTAAGGGCGAATAATTATTCGCCCTTACTTTTATATGATTGTTACATCTTCAACACCCAAGCTCCCGGAACGGAACTTTGAAGGTTTGCAGCTTCAGCAGTTGCTTCATTCAATGTACTAAATCCTTTCACGCTTACGCGATACATTCCATTATTGATCGTCACGGATGATTCTGCAAATCCCTGGTTACGCAATTTTCCGGCAAGTTTATTAGCATTTGCCTCCGAACCAAAAGAACCTGCTATGATATGGAAATGCTTGGATCCGTCAAAAGTTGCAGCAGTGACTCCTGTATTTTGAGGTTTTTGTTTTACAACCGGTTTCTTTTTAACGACAATAGTTGGTTTTGGGGTAGGAGTTGGCTTCGGAGCGGGAGTTTCCTTTTTCGGAGTTACCACTTTTTTTGGTTTCTCAACTACCTTCTCCTCAGGAAGCTGATCTTCAACTATCTGAACCTGATCTTCCGGAATTGGCTCGGACTTGGTTTCAGAGTCAATATTCACATCCGGTTCGTCCTCCAACTGCTTCACATCTTCACTACCTTTTGCAACATCATCATTTTCCCCCGCCAAATCTGCCAGGATCGGAAAGTCCTTTTTGAGACTGTCAAATTTAATTGCAATGAAGGTCCCCGAACCAAGGATCAGCACCAGGAATCCCCATAAAATATAGGCAAACACGGAAGTTTTCTTTTTTTCTTTGGGAGCTTTAGGTTCCTTTACCGGTTTCTCTTTTTGGGGAGTGGTTACTTTGGGCGAAACCTGTTTTTCAACAGGAGCCTTCGGTTCGGTTTTCTCTGCAACCGGAGGAACTATTTTTGCTTCGATTACGGGTTCAACTGCTTTTAATTTTTCAACAACAGGGGGAACTATTTTTTCAACCTTTGGCTCCTCTTTTTTCGGTTCTTCAACCACCACAGGAACCACTTTTTCCACTTTAGGCGGTTCAGGAGCTTTCGGCTCTTCTTCTTTTTTAGGAGTTTCAACAAGTTTAGGTGCTTCGTCTTCAACTATAGGCTCTTGAACAGAAGCTTCAGTTTTTTGATCACCGGAATTAGCTGACCACGCTTCAAAAGCGATTTCACCGTCGATTTTCACGAACCGGCCAAATTGGTACATATCGTAGGAATTCCCCTTATCTAATTCTGCTGTAACTTCGCGTACAAACTTGGAAATCAGGTTGGAAGCATCATTTAGCTCCATGTTTTCCTTACTCGCAATGTGTTTTGCAAGTGTACCATCATCGAACTTTAAATAAGGCATAAAAAGGATTTCACCCGTACTTTCATTGGTGACTGTTAAAGCCCCCAAACCAGGTATAATCAGTGTTTTGACCTCTTTTAATAGTTGTAGTAAGTAATTGTTCATGATGTGAAGTTTTGTTCTAATTTACAATTTTATCCAAATATGGATGAAAAAGTCATGCTATCTTTTAAACGCACGCCCTTTTCAGTTTGTTCTACAATACAACATTCGTTGACACTGTCGTGTTCTAAAAAGAGTACCAATTCCTGGTTTGCAGCACTATCCAGAAACAATCCTTTTTCGCCCAGGGTAATCAATGGCCGTGTATCATATCCCATCACATAGGGTAGAGGAATGTGTCCTGTACTCGGCAATAGATCAGCCATAAACACGAGTGTTTTACCTTGGTAATGTATATGTGGAACCATCATACTTTCCGTGTGGCCATCAACAAACAGGACATCGAAATTGTTAAATACGGATTTGGTATAGTTTCCTGTTCGCTCAACCATTTTCAATTGACCACTTTCTTGCAGTGGAAAAATATTTTCACTCAAAAAAGATGCTTTTTCACGCATGTTCGGTTCTGTAGCCCACTTCCAATGATTCTCCGTGCTCCAATAAGTGGCGTTTTTAAATACCGTTTCCAGTTTCGTCCTATCCGAATTCCATTTGACTGCTCCTCCGCAATGGTCGAAGTGAAGATGGGACAGAAAAACATCCGTTATCTGGTCCAATCCAAACCCCAGTTTGTTTAAGCTTTGCTCCAATGTTCTGGTGTCAGCCAAATAGTAATGGGAAAAGAATTTTTCAGATTGTTTATCTCCAATCCCGGTATCGATCAAAATCAAACGGTTTCCATCTTCTATAAGCAAACAGCGCATCGACCAGGTGCACAGGTTGTTTTCGTCTGCAGGATTTGTTTTCGACCAAAGACTTTTCGGGACTACTCCGAACATGGCTCCTCCGTCTAATTTGAATGTACCGGTTTCAATGGGGTAAATTTTCATCTCATTTCTATTTGAATGCTTTTGAATTTATTAAGAGTAAATCCGTTAAAGCGAACTAAAAATAGGAAATTCAAGGGTTTTGGCAATGAATTCGGTGATTTAAAAGGCGTAATTGTGAAAATAATCCAATCGATCTTTTCCAAACCAGACAGTTTTAACCGGGTTTTTTGAAATGACCGGAGCCTTCAATCCCGATCCAAACTCGTTTTCCCCGGTAATGACCAATGCTTCATCCCATAAACCGGATTGAATGAACTGATCCAATGTATTGGCCCCGCCTTCAACCAGAACCGAACTGATCCCCTTTTGAAACAAGGTTTCCAGGATTGTATTCATGTTTAGATCCGCTAATTGGATATACCATGTTTCATCAACTGTTTTATCTTCCAATTGATTCAAAACAAGTGTTTTCATCCCGTCTGTAAATATCCTTGCATCTTTCGGAGCTTGTAATTGCGGATCAATAACAATTCGAATTGGATTTGGACCTTTGAAAGCACGTGTGGTTAAAGAAGGATTATCATTCCGAATAGTTCGCCAACCAACTAGAATAGCTTGTTCAGTACTTCGGATTTCATGGGTAATAAGCTGGGTTTCAGGTTGCGAAATCCAATGAATGCCGGGTTCTTGTTTTTGAGAACGGTCCGAATCGATAAAACCATCTTTTGTCTGTGCCCATTTCAGGGTGATAAATGGTCGTTTCTTCGTATGAAAAGTGATAAAGCGCTTATTCAACTGCCTAGCTTCCTTTTCTAAAATCCCACAATCTACCTGGATTCCTGCGGTTTTCAATTTTTCAATTCCCTTGCCCGCAACTGCGGAAAATGGGTCGACCTGAGCAATAACCACCCGTTTGAATTCGCTGCGTATCAATAAATCCGCACAAGGAGGTGTTTTTCCAAAGTGAGAACAAGGCTCAAGCGTTACATAGATCGTTGCTTCCCGGAGTAATGTTTTGTCTTTAACGGAATTCACCGCATTGACTTCGGCGTGGGCTTCTCCGTATTTTTGATGGAATCCTTCGCCAATAATTTGGCTGTTGTGAACGATCACAGCACCAACCATTGGATTTGGTGCAACAGATACACCACCCAATTTTGCCAATTGCAAAGCACGAAGCATGTATCGTTGATCGTCATTCATTATTCAAAATTACGAATTCCTAATTACGAATTACGAATCGAATGGAGAATTGAAAATTGATAATTAAAAAGGTGTAAATAAATTTACTTGCGAATGATATTCCAACTTTTCAATTTTTCCATTCTCCATTTTCAATTATTATTAACTTCGGCTTAAACAAACTACTTTGGAAAAGATAGCATCTTATAAGCCTTTATGGTCTTTGCCCGTGATTGTAGCAGCATTGGGCTACTTCGTAGATATTTACGATTTACTTCTTTTTGGGATAGTTCGGGTTCCAAGTTTACAAGGACTTGTATTTAATGAGTCTGAAGTGACCCATGTCGGAACGATGATTGTCAACTGGCAAATGGGTGGTTTATTGCTCGGGGGGATACTGTGGGGAATCCTGGGAGATAAAAGAGGACGTTTATCCGTTCTTTTCGGGTCGATAGTCCTTTATTCCTTAGCGAATATCATGTGCGGATTCTTGCCGTATTTCCCCAATGACAAAGAGAACCTGACCTATACCTATGTTGCTTTGCGTTTTATAGCAGGAATTGGATTAGCGGGAGAATTGGGAGCAGGAATCACCTTGGTTTCGGAAGTTTTACCCAAAGAATTACGTGCATTAGGGACTTCGTTGGTAGCCGGGATCGGCTTATCCGGGGCTGTAGTCGCAAATATTACAGTGAAATTGACACCTGATTGGAATATCGCGTATTTCATTGGAGGAGGAATGGGAATCGGGCTGCTTTTGCTTCGAATCGGAGTATTGGAATCTGGAATTTTTAATGAAACGAAGAAGACGGTGGTCAGTCGTGGAAATTTTTTGATGTTTTTCACGAATTGGGATCGTTTTTGGAGGTATTTACGTTGCATCGGTATTGGGCTTCCGACCTGGTTCTGTATTGGAATTTTAGCGATGTTCGGGAACGTTTTTGGTGAAGCATTGGGAATCAAAGGAGGAATCAGTCCGGGTGATGCCATTATGTGGGGTTATATCGGAATTTCGGTAGGGGATATTTTTAGTGGATTCTTAAGTCACTGGTTGAAATCGCGCAGAAAATCCATTTTATGGATGATGGCTTTCACCCTGATCAGCGTAGTTTGGATCCTTTCCGGAACCATTCACACGGCGTCGATGTATTATTTGATGTGCTGTTGGTTTGGGTTCGGAACAGGTTATTGGGCGATGTTCGTCACGATAGGAGCAGAGCAATTCGGTACCAACATCCGATCCACAGCTGCTACCACTATTCCCAATATGGTTCGCGGTATGGTGATTTTGATGACGATCGGATTTGAATCCCTGATGGGTTCCGGACTAACCGCCTTGGTTTCTGCCGGAATTGTCGGGTTCATTGCTTTTGCAATTGGAATTTACAGTACATGGAGTATCGCTGAAACACATGGCCGGGATCTGGACTTTGTTGAAGTGGATTCGGTTCACGATGAAGGCTTAATTGACCAATAATTAATATATTCAACGAATTATCCTCTAAAAAAAGAAATTCTCCGATGGAAATAGATCTAAGCGCAAAATCTGTGAAACCGAAACCTTGGTATAGAGCCTTGTATTTTCAGGTATTAGTTGCAATCGTAATTGGTGTTACACTTGGTTATTTTTATCCGGAACTTGGAGAAAAGATGAAACCATTGGGAGACGGATTTATCAATCTGATCAAGATGATCATCGCTCCGGTTATTTTCATTACAATTACTGTTGGGATTGCCTCCATGAATGACTTGAAAAAGGTTGGAAGGATTACTGGAAAAGCATTTATCTATTTCCTTACATTTTCTACTCTGGCATTAATCATTGGAATGATTGTGAGTAATGTTATCCAACCAGGAAAAGGCCTGAACATAGACCCCAGTACATTGAATCCGAAAGATGTTTCTGAATATGTTGCAGCTTCTCATGGAAACACGTTTTCGAATTTCATGTTGAATATTATTCCAAAAACATTCATGAGTTCACTAACCGGAGAGAATATCTTGCAAGTACTATTTGCTGCAATTTTGTTTGGAGTTGCTTTGTCGTTAACGGCAGATAAAAGCAAACCTGTTTTGGATTTCTTTCAAGCATTAACTCATCCAATTTTCAAAATCGTAGATATTTTGATGAAGTTAGCTCCAATTGGAGCCTTTGGAGCGATGGCTTTTACGATTGGAAAATATGGTGTAGAAACCTTACAAAACCTATTCTTTTTAGTAGGAACATTTTATCTCACCGCCGCATTATTTGTCGTCGTTATTTTAGGATTAGTTGCTAGATATAATGGGTTCAATATCTTGAAATTACTTCGTTATCTGAAGGATGAATTATTGTTGGTACTTGGAACAAGTTCTTCCGAGTCTGCTTTACCGTCCTTGATGACGAAATTGGAAAAGGCCGGATGCTCGAACCAAGTTGTTGGTTTGGTTGTACCAACAGGTTATTCCTTTAATCTGGATGGGACAAATATCTATATGACTTTGGCTGCATTATTTATAGCGCAAGCCTGTAATGTGGATTTAACTTTTGGACAACAGGCGACCTTACTTTTAGTTGCGATGTTGAGCTCTAAAGGAGCCGCAGGTGTTTCTGGTGCAGGTTTTGTGACTTTAGCTGCGACATTAACGGTAGTTCCAGATGTACCAATTGCCGGTATGACCTTGATTCTTGGAGTTGACAAATTCATGTCGGAATGCAGGGCTTTGACGAACCTGATTGGAAATGCAGTTGCAACCATTGTTGTGGCGCGCTGGGAAAAACAATTGGATCCGGAAGCGTTGAAGAAGGCGTTGAACTAGTTCCAGCCATTAATTATCAAGTGAGGTACTTGTAAGAAGAGTCCGTTTAAGCGAATAGTTAGTTTCTAGATTTTAACCGCAAAGAGTGAAAGAGAGCAAAGAGAATTTCCTTTGCGTCCTTTGTTTCTTTGCGGTTAATTCGTTATCCTAAATTTCCTTCTGAGCCTACTCTTTGTAGTATTTCCACGTGATGAGAATCGTTCAATCCGCTTTCATCGCGCATTTGCTGAAAAGCTTTGAAGGAGGGAATATTCAATAATTCATTTTGCATCGTTTCATCGGAATAATGGGAATAATGCACAAAGGAAACTCCGTCTTCTTTCAATAAGACCGTGTATTTAAATTTCGAAGCATCTAATTTTTCAAAATCAGCTAGAAAAGTTTGAATGTTTGCCTTGTTTTGAGCTACAAACTCCGGCTTTACCTGGTAAGTTACAATTACTGAGATCATATAGAAAATTCAAAATGTTTAATAGTTTAAAAAAGTTCAAGTTAATAGATTAAACTATTTGAACCATTGAACTCTTTAACTTTATTTTCTTTAGAAAATATAAAAGCCCAAGCGCAAGCCTGCATTTACGTTCAGCCAGGTATCTTTTCCCGGGATCAGTACAAAATACAGAGTTTGGGAATCGCCACCATCTTTGAGCTTGTCAAAATCGTGTTTGATTTCAAAGGAAGAATGCGCATTCCTGAAACGGACTCCAAGGCCGGCAAATAGGGCAACATAAGCTCTTTTGTTTTGTAGAAAAGGAAATTTCTGTTCAAAATCCATGTTGATACAGTTTACTGTTTTTCGGGTATAAACCACTATCGGTTCTTCCGGTTTATCCAGGTAATAATCATGATACTCAAAAGATTGGTTCTTGTAGAAATAACTGATGGAAATATGCGAGTTCGAATTTGGGAATTGGTATTTTACCCGAAAATCTGCGTTGAATCCTTTATTGTTTTTCAGTACATTGAAATCCCGGAAATAACCACCGAAATCTGCACTTAAAAAGATATTTCTCGTCAACCTTATTTCAGTTCCCAACTTGTAATTGGAACCGCTGTAGAAATCAATCAAGCTAAGTGGTGCAATTTGTATCGAAACCCTTTTCTGCTTGGGAATGGAATCTGCTTTTGATAAGTTTGAAAACGCCAAAAGGAAAATAAGGACCAGAGAAATTGATCGAATGAATTTCATTTTAGTCCAGGTAATCTTTCGGATACAGTTTCTGACCGTATTTTTCTGCCGTTTTGTTTGCAAAAGCCATTTGCTCAGGAGTCGGGGGAACCGGTTCCGGTAATGTTCCTGCGGGAATTTTTCGTCCGGCCTCTTCAAAGAAAGAATCCAATCCGGATGGAGCAACAATACACAGAAGTTTTGCATTCTCTGTGGTGATATTCTTGAAGCAATGAACCGGCCCATCTAACGGAATATGAACCAAATCTCCTTGTTTCGCAAGGATCCGACTTCCTTTTGTATGCATTTCCACTTCACCTTCCAATACATAGAAGCATTCCTGGAATCCTTTGTGTTCGTGGGGAATTGGCCCGCCATTGGGTGGAACAAGCATTTCGATAATGGCTAATTGTCCTTCAGAACTTTTACTATTCAACAAGATGTTGTACGCAGAAGCACCGATTGCAATAGTTTCCACGGATTGCTTATTGCTAATTCGAACTTCTCTGGGTTTACTCATGATCTTTTTCCTTTGAAATAGGCGTAGATTGCCATTGCGTGACCATGCCCCAACTCATATTCCTCTTTCAGCCAAGCTACGATCTGACCCGCTTTCACATCCGCCAATAATTCTCCATCCTTAATGAAACCTTTTTCCTGGGCTAATTTTTGGAACTCTTCCGGAAGCTTTCCCGTTTTCGCCCTGATATTATCCATATATCCCTGAAACGACATATCATCAATTTATAAGTTCAATTAAAGGTAGGAAAAATCATTTTTGTAATGACTAAATTTTAAACGCAAAGATGGAATGATTGCTTTGCGTTCTTTGTTTCTTTGCGGTGAAAAAACATGGTTGTGTCTTAGATGCAAGAATATATCAGAACAGATTCCGGTTATCCGTAATCAGCTTCAAACCTTTGAAAGTGCCTTTTTCAAATTGGATCCGGTTTGCTTTAATTGCAATGGGAAACAACGTATCAACAGTTGAAACCATCTTCAAACTTTGCTGTGATTTGTTTGTGAAGTTGAGTTTCCCTTCGGCAGCTTCATTAAGTGATGCAACCACATTTGCGTCCAGGTTGAAATCCGTTTCAATCTCCACATTCAGATTTTTAGCCATCACAACTCCTGTAATGACAATGAGGTGGTCCTGGTTTGCATGTTTAAGTAGAACCGGGTTGCTTTGCTTTAAACCTGAAGTGGCGAAATAATCCGAGATTTCTCCCAAAGGAATCACACGTGTCACCGCATTGCTATAGCTGATCGTTACTTTTTTTCCTGATTTGAGATTGGCGGAAATGTCAAAAGCTCCCAAACCAATGGATTTCAAAAGATTTTCCAGTAAGGAAATCCCCACATTGAAACCGTACTCATCGCTTTTTGTGCTGTCGATTGATAAAGCTGGATCTTCAACAATGGTTAAGGAAGAAGAACTGGTAAACGCCTGATCGACGCTTGAATAATACAATTCAGCTTCATTGAAATCGTCTTTTAGCCAAAGTTGCAAAGGTTTTTGATTGCGGACCGGACCCTCGATCAAGTCGTAGCCGGCATCTTTTAAATAATTTGTCAGTTTCATAGTGATATTCATTCAGTGAGTGCAGTAATTGCCTTGCTAAGCTATATAAAAAAAGGGTTTTAGGAGAAGGTAATCTGAATTTTGGATTACTTTTGTCAAAATTAGTAAAATGAAAATCACCTATTTGATCCTTTTGACGCTCCTGTTTTCGGGGCTCAGCACCTTAGTTTATTCACAAGAACCCATTTTTTCATCAGAATTATCTGAAGTCCGCGAAATTTTCGTTGGAGCAAGTAATGATAAGATGATATATTACAAGGAAGATATCAATCTCATGACAAATTCCAAGCTCGTAGAGTATATTGTTGTAAATACGGCAAACCCGGAAGAGAAGAAAGTCACCTTGAAATCAAAACCTGAATTCAGCAAACGTACACAAGTGGTATTTGACCGAATGTTTGTCCAGGGAGATTTTATCTACGAGATTCATCAGATCCATGATTACAACAGTGTTGTTGCAGTTGGAATTGTTAAACGTGAACTTGCTACCTTGAATCAGGTCGGCAAGATCCTTGAGTTAAACGATTTCGGAGCAACTTTCGCCAAGAGTGACGAAGACGGGTTTTATTTTTTTTCAAAGACGAATTTATATCGGATTGATTTGGATCTAAATTTGATCTGGACAAAGAAATATGAGATGTTTGAGGATTACAATGTGGTCTTGAATAATATCGAAGTAGATGACAACTTAAACGTTTTGATGTCAGTAGCCATTAAGGAAAATGTGAAAGTCAAGTTTTTTGGATCCACTCCACCCGCTAAATCATCTTTGTTATTCATTATCACAGACCTATTAGGAGAGCAACATGTTATCAGTCCGGAAATTCCCCAAAGTGTTTATTCGAAATACGCACGATTCAATTACAGTGAAAAGAAAAAGCAGCTGGAAGGATTGTTTTTAACCGCTGCAGCATCTAATGTTGGAATCGGTTATCTGTATATCAAATGGGATAGCGAAGGCGAAATTATCGTTACAGACAATCACAACTTTTCGTTCCAGGAGTTTGTGGATGAAGATTTGAAAAAATATGCCGAATCTGCCAAATTCAGTACTGAAAAATATGATTTCAAGCAATTGGGATTGGGATATACAAGCCATATTCGATTTTTGGAAAATGGGAATGTTCTTTATATTTCACACGCCTTGCAAGGATTTATTGGAGAATTGGAGGGAAGTAAACTTGTTTTTATGCTTTCTCCTGAAGGAAAGGTACTTTGGACAAAAATGATTCCGTTAAATACGGATGTAATGTATAAAAAGGGTGATTTTTATATAGCTGATGCTAAATTACATTTCCTTATCATGGAGTATTCCCAAGAATATGAAACCGGGGGATATGTTTTTGCACCTGTCAATTCACATACACCTTTAACAGGTAAAACTGTTCTAATGGCTGAACGCATTATCGATTTGGGAACAGGGAAAGAAATTTCAAATAAACCACTGATAGCAAATCCATCCGAGAAGTTTTATCCATCAGCTGTGATTTACAATAAAGACAAAAAAGTAATCGTTCGTTATTCATACACAGTTAAAAACCGGGAACGGTTTTTATCGATCAATTACTAGTAGTGTATCTTCACGGATTACTAAAATGAATTCCAATCCCTTCCAAGGGGTTGGAATTTTTTTTGTCCGTCATCTGAAAAATCAGTGAGAAAACGAATTGTTCCGATTTTCAGTTATTTTTATCAAAAGTCAATCTATGAGACAAACCTATTTAATTACCACACTGCTGTTTCTTTTTCTTCAAACCATTGCCTGTTTTTCACAGGAGCTGGAATTCACAGATGAGATTTCCGAAACAGTTGGGAAATTCATCCGGATCAATACTGAAAACGCCATTTTTTACAAAGTGAACCATAGCGCTATTTCGGATTTGAATACCTTGGAGTACACGATAGTGAATCCAAAAGATCCGGCAAAAAAAGAATCCGTATTGTCTCAACCTAAATTTTCGAAGGGCGGAATCAGTTCATTTGATCACCTCTTTTTGGCAGGCGATTTTATCTACGAGATACACTTGATAAAAAGCAAAGATGGAATTGTGGGGACCGGAATTGTTAAACGCGGGTTATCGGACTTAAAAGAAATTGAAAATGTGCTGGAACTGGATGAATGGGAGGTAAGTTTTGAAGAAAATGATCGAGAAGGATTTTATTTGCTTTCATCGATCAATCTTTATCGCATCAGTCTAAACCTGGAAATACGCTGGAAAAGGGAATTTGCATTGTTCTCTGATAAAAACATCCGCTTGAATAACATTGAAGTTGATAAGCAGTTGAACCTGATCGTTTCTTTGTCTGTCAAAAAGAATACAACCATTCATTTCCAGGATTCGGTGAGTGTTTCAAAATCGGACCTGTTTCTGATTGTCACAGATAAGTTCGGGACGCAAAAAGGGATCAGGCCAAAGGTTTCTGAGAATATTTTTGTCAAATATGCCCGGTTTAACTACCTCAATGAAGCAGGTGAGTTGGTTGGAATGTTCCTGACTTCCGAATTAGTGAAAGCACCGCCACCCAAAAAAATATATCTTGGAATCGGGTATGCGTATTTCAAATGGAATGATGCCGGAGAGATCCTTACAACAAAGTGCCACGCTTTTTCTTTCAGTGAGTTCACAGATGAAAACCTGAAAAAGTATGCCGAATACTATCATTTCAGACCTGAAAAAGAAGGTTTTGACCGGACCAATTACACTGTTTCTACGAGCCATGTGGAGTTCCTTGAAAACGGGAACGTATTGTATATTTCACACACATTGATGGGGGTTGTAACTCAGTTGCAGGGAAGTAAGTTAATTTATCTCTTATCTCCGGAAGGGGAGTTGCTCTGGACCAAACTGATCCCATTGAATGACAATGAGCTTTACTGGAGTGGAGATTTCTTTATAACGGACAATAAACTGCATTTTCTGATTCGTGAATTCGTAGCCTCTTACGAGAAAGGGAAGTACGATTTTAAGTTCATCCGATCAATGGTCAATGGAAAAACGGTCTTATTGGCTGACCGGGTTATTGACATGGAGAATGGACAAGAAGTATCCAATCAACCGCTTATTGCAAATCCTTCGGAGAAATTTCATCCCTTGGATGTCATCTACAACAAAGACAATAAAGTGATTGTGCGGTATTCCTCTCCGGGAAATAAGCTGGAGCGGTTGTTGGTGATCAATTATTAACCAGTGGGAAATTTGCAATTGAAAAGAATTTCCGCTTAACTTTGACTACCAAAATCAACTCGTGAAAAAGTATCTGATCAGCCTTTTAATTTCGATTCACCTTGTGGGGACTTCATTCGGACAAACCATTCGGATCACACCAGATTACGCGGAATCCGGTAAATTGATCCTGGGAACATGGAAAACTAAAATCATATCTTCTATTGGACTATCCGGGATTTTTGTTGTCGATACCACCGATGAAACGCTTACACGCACTCAGTTACTTTTAGGTCCGAAATTGCCTAATAAATCGGAAGGATGGTTACTGAAAGCTTTTGTCCAGGGACAGTTCCTGTACGAAATCCATTATGTTGCAAGCGAAAAGCATCTCCCGTTGGAAAAAGGCAGAAGGAATTTCCTGGTGAAGCGAGATCTTGAGACACTGAAAATAGTCAGTCAAAAGGAACTTCCACATGCTTATTTGAATCTGAAGTTCTGCAAATCCGATGAATCAGGTTTTTCATTCTGTTTGGGTGATACCGATCCGACGGTAAATCCGGAAAGGATCTATCAGCCCAAATTATCTCTTAGAAAAGTGATTCCGAGAATCGTTTATCGCTATGATTTTGATTTGGAACCGCGTTGGTCTTTCGATTTTTCAGAATATGGGTACCGATCAAATAAATTCATGAATGAATGGAATTTGGATGACGAGGGGAACTTGTTTTTGCCCTTATTCGTGAAAGAAGACGGAAAGCTCGATAATCGTTACTTGTTTGAACGAATCGATCTGCTTCGAATTGACAAAAGATTGGGCGGTGTTTCACTGGTTGAATTGGAAGTTCCCGAATGGGATTTTGAAATCGGCTCAACATATTTCACCTCGAATCCCGGCGATGGGATCACTTGCAGGACTATTGTGACAAAACGCTTCGGAGATAGCTTGCCCCAAAAGAAAAAATCCGGATCTTACTTTCTTAAATGGAGTACAAGTGGAAAGATCATCGATTCAAAATTGGAATGGTTCGAATACGCCGACTTGATCTCAAATGACAATAGGGAATACCTGACAAAATTGCAATTGGATGCAGGTGAAGACCACTCATTTGAAGTTTTATCTCACAATGATTGCTATCAAATGATGCCGAATGGAGATGTGTTTTTCATTTCAGACCAGGTCGAAGATGATTCTCCGCAACTCTTGAATAGCAAGTTACTCTTCATGATTTCAAAAGAAGGTAAGATCCTGTGGAAGAAACTGATGGTGTACGATGAACATCGGTTGTATAACTTTTTTTCTCATCACATTGATGGTCCCAATCTGTATTTTTATAGTAGGGAATACAATGAGAATTGCCAGGCGGGGATTTATTCCTTCTATCCTTTTTCTTCCATGACGGATGGGAGAAATATCAATCTTTACCTCCGGAAAATTGATTTGGAGAATGGCGAAGTGAAATCATTGCTCCAGATTTATCCGGAGAATACCTGGTGGTGTGAACCCGAACCATTTGTTTTCTATGATGATACCAGGAAATTGCACATTGCCCGCTTTAAAAATCCGAAACAGAACCTGGAGAAGATGGCAATTATTTCTTTTTAAACCCTTTTACGGAAGAGTCAGTTTTGCTGAAATGATAGCGGTATTGTTGGTGTTTATTACAAAATGACCATCACAGAATGCAAATTGAAGTTTCCCGTTTACTTTATTGACATAAACGGAAGTATTGGATTCCAGAAAGTAATAGTAAGTCCCTAATTGGATGTAAACGGATACTTGATTTATTGCAGAAGGAGAATCACCTGGATCAGCCATGTACATTCCTGGTTTCGGTTCGTCATCCTTAAAAATGAAATGAATTGTTCCGTTGTCGCTTGATGCAGAAACTTCATAGTTAAATCCATCGTCAGCGGAAATGAGGTAATAATTGCCACCTCCCAAACCATTAACAGTTGTGGTGCTGGAGTTGTTTGGGATTGAACATGGAGGAGAAGGAGTTGCTGTAACCTGAACATTTGTGCTTCCTTTTTTAATCAGACAACCTTCATACAATAATTCAATCTGGTAATCTCCGGAGTCATTGACTGAAACTGAATCCAATGTTATTTTACCGGCTTCATAACTATTGGTGTTAAGTTGTTTTTTCTGTAAAAAACCATTGGGGCCTAATAATCTGTAAGTATATGCATATCCACTTTCATATCCGGACAAAGTAAACGTGAGTGGCCATCCTTCAGTTATCGGTCCGTTGGTTGATATGGAAAGTGGAGTGGGTGTGTTATTGCACTCATCCTTTTCTTGTTTTTCACAAGAGTTTAAAAAAATGAAAGCTATGGCTAAATAAAAGGTAAAGGCAATTCTCATCAGGCTGATTTATTTTTTCGTAAAACTAATTAAAATAGTCTATCAATTAAACGTTCATATCTCTATTTCAATTCTTCCAAAACTTTCTGCCTCCGATTTTTGCTGTGATGTAATCGATATCATTTTTTGGAGACCGCATAATAGAGTTGCTTCTGTGCTAGGAAATGATTTCAAAAAGGAAATAATACTCAGGACCTTTAAATCTGTTTTCCGTGTTTGAGCCGTGTCTTTATTACAAAATGCAATGAAATTAAAGCCGAAAAAATCAGCAGGTATTCGTCCAGGAAATTTTGAGTGACTCCGTTGGTCTGGATATAGATAAATCGATATGTCAAAAAGCAAAGGGCCCAAAGTAAAATTAACGTACCGAAAGCTAAGATGTTATTTACAATCAGCAGGTAATTCTTCGGTGATCCCAGGATTTTGAGTTCTTGCACCAAAATCTTTCCGAAAATAGGCCACAAGAAAACCAGGGGCAAAGCAAATAAACGTGTTTCTCTCGCCAGGGTACTGATCAAAACGATAACGGTATTAATTAGGGCAGTTAGAAGAAATGATTTAATCAATTTTTTGTCAAGGGAGGTGAGTACATTGTTGGATAGATAACTAAGTAAAAAATAAAGATGGACACCTATGGCCAAGGCTAAAGAGAAGAGAGATTCAATGGCATATTTTTGGTCCTGAAAGTTGATCAGGAAATGAGAAAGCCGACCGCTTAGATCGCTGCTTGTTTTTTTACCCATACCTGAGATGACAATAAACAGGTACATAAAAACAATGTAGATTCCTACTGGTAGAATAACAACTAAAATGCGTTTGGCCCACTTAAATTCGTTTGTCATGAAGTAAAGAGCAATAGCGGGCAACAGTATGATACTGCTTTCCCGGGCAATCAGACTTAAGCTAAAAGATAGAACGAACAGGACCCATTTCTTTTTTATAAGGGCAAATAAACTGGCAAAGATCAGTAAATATTGTAAGGGTTCATCGTAGGAGTAATTTGTCGGGAAAAAAGAGAATACTACTGTAAAACTCAAATAAAAGAACAAAATGCTGAAATTGGATTTTTTTGTATCTCCTAGAATCAATCTGGCTAAATAAAACAAGCTAATTCCGCAAAAGAACAGAAGGGTAAAATTTACCCATACAAAGGATTCCCCTATACTTAATGAGGTACTTTTCGAAAGCGCCTCGATTAAAAATGTAGTAATTGGCCTTTTGGCAAATGCCGGATCTATTTTATGGATATATACGGTCTCCGATAAATGTTGATTAGAGATCATATCGTGATTCTTGTTGATGGTTTCGGTTTTCCAGTTGATCATACTATTGGCTTTTTTAAGCGTATGAATACGGAAAATGAAAAGGCAACAAAGTAAACTGATCAAAGAGGCAAACCAGAAATTTTTCATAGGGGAAGATTTTGAGTCAGGGATAATGAGTTAATCAATCGGGTGCAAAAATATCATTTTAACTCTTCCAGAGCCTTTTTCGTGCCAATTGTTGCCGTGATATAGTCGATGTCTTTTTTGGGCGAACGGGCAGGAGAGTGGCTTCTTCCGTAGAAAATGATTTGCAGATGCAGTTTGTTCCACAATTCTCTTGGGAACAGTTTTTTTGCATCCCGCTCAGTTTCTTCTACATTTTTACCACTTGTAAGTCCCCAGCGGGTTAGTAAGCGATGAATGTGTGTATCAACTGGGAAAGCAGGAACACCAAATGCCTGCGACATGACAACAGAAGCAGTTTTGTGTCCAACTCCGGGCATTTTTTCCAACTCTTCAAAAGAAGCAGGAACTTCACCGCCGTGTAAGTCAATGATCATGTGAGACAAATCGTAGATCGCTTGTGATTTTCGGGGAGAAAGCCCGCACGGTTTAATGATGTCACGAATTTCTTCCACAGACAATTTGATCATATCCTGTGGTCTTGAAGCACGTCTGAACAGGATAGGAGTGATTGTGTTTACCCTCACGTCCGTACATTGGGCTGAAAGCAGAACGGCGATTAATAGGGTATAAGCATCCCAATGATCTAAAGGAACCGGAGTTTCAGGGTACAATTTTTCCAATTCATCAATAACATATTGGGCCTTTTCTTTTTTTGTCATGGTGAACAAAAATAGCTAAATTGATTGGAAGATAAGCAAACTGTAAGGACGCGACGCATCGCGTCCCCACAGCCCTTATCATTCCAATTATTCTAAATCAATGAACTACAAAATGAACGGTTTTTGTTGTGGTGTGGCCTTCATGATCCAAAGCAGCTACAACTTCCAGTTTCATTGGTGTGTAAACAGTGTATGGATTAGTCACAGCCTGATTGATCGTGAAATCCGCCACATGGTCGTCGATATCATTTTGATAGACAATCGAATCATTCGATGCGTTGGTAACCGTCACCTGGTAACCATGCAGATTTGCAGACCCTACAATTGTTCCCGTCACTGCGAAGTTTCCCTGAATGGTATCATTCTCATTGGGAGAAGTGATCGTGATAACCGCAGTTGGATGATCTTCCGTTGAGTCATCTGTGGCTGGTGATTTGTCTTTTTTACATGCAGTCAGACTGATGCTGCTTACTAAAAGTGCTGTTATAAAAAATGGTTTCATATCTAATTGAAAAAATAATTAAGTGAAATACTGAATGCGGTTTTTTGGTGGGAGTTTCCATCTCCTAAATTTTGGGCTATCGGAATGTGATAGTTCCCCTGAATTACCCAGGAATTGAACTGAAGGGACGCTCCAATGATTCCTGTCAGGACGCGACCTTGGGTTGGCGAACTGGAAATCGCTTTCCGGTTCAAATAATCAACACCACTCCAGGAATACTGGGTTCCGACATAAATTCCCCAAGTCCTGAATTTGTATTGTCCGAAAAGGCTCGCACTTAATGTGGATCCGGGAATGTATTTGTACTTGTTCTCTCCGCGAAGAAGGTATTGTGATGTCTGTAACAGGCTCCATCGCTTCTTTTGGAAGAAGAACGAATTCTGAAACACTGCATCAAACGTTCCGGTTCCGGGATAGAGGTACAAGTCGATATCACTTGGATGGGTGAATTTCCCAAGAGGACTTTTCACTCCAATACCTGCAATCCAACGAAACAATTGCGATTTCAGACTGTCTTGTTTATTGAACAGGAAGAAGTTGACCATCAAAGTCGGGTCGCCTAATCCATTCTTCTGAGAAGTCGTATCATCAGCAATATGCTTGTTGAAACTGATGGGAACAGAAAGTTGTAACTGCCATCTTTTCGAAAGACGCACTTGTCCCAATAGATCCAATCGTTGAAAATAATCCGTACTGTGTTCGATGCCGTTCCCGAAAACTTCCGGGTGCTCACTTTTATACAGTCGGTATTGATAATTCAGCCCAATACTTGTTCGGTTGCCTTGTGCCAATGTTCCCAAGCCATGTGTGGAGTTAAAAGCTCCACATCCGCACACATCACAAGAGAGCGCAGCATGAGACACGACAAGACACACGAAAAAGAGGATCCACCGCGGTGGACAGGTTCTTTTTTTCATGATTCTGTAATTAATAATTTCTAAATCTCTTTTGTTGAATAGGAGATGATTTCCCGCAGATTACGCAGATAGCGCAGAAAGTAGAAATATAAAACCATAACAAAAGGTTTACTAATTGAAATCGGCCCCCACTTGAAAATGAAGTATTTACCAAGCAGAATTAATAAGACGCGTTAAAAACTCAGACTTTTTCATTTAACAAGATGTCATTAGAAAATCTGCGAAATCTGCGAAATCTGCGGGAGATAAAATTGTGGGTATTATTCCAATAAAAGAAAATTATCCTACAGCGGGTGGATGGAAAGTGGAAACTGAAAAGGAAATCAGTTCCTTGTTCTGATAAAAGAAAGCTGTTGATCCTTCTGGAGAAGTGATCGCTTGTTTTTCGAAAGTGGCTGCTGTCTGAAAATCCGAGTTCCAAACGTTTTCTTTCAGTTTTAAAGGCATTTTTGGAACAGGTTGATTTTTCTTCTCTTCCTGCTCCAATTTTTTTAACTGTTTTGCCAAATAACATTTACCGTCGCAATGAAGCATTGGTTTTTTCTTATTGACACAATATTTTGCTGCGAGTTCGACCTGGTTCCGGTAAAACCAAACGTTCCATGAGAATGCTGCAATATCTTTCCAAAGCAAAGCGATTGCGAAAACAATACTCAATATGCCCGCAGTTCTTTTCAATTTTTCATTAGTAAATGGAAGGGAAAGCCGCAGGATCTGATTCGTTCATGATCGCATAAGCCGATTCAACAATATCATCAATGCTTGGTTTGGAGAAATAATCTCCGTCCGTTCCATAAGCAGGTCTGTGATCTTTTGCACTCAATGTTACAGGAGCAGAATCCAAATGTGCGAATCCACCTTGTTTCACCAAAATCTGGTCTAACAGGAATGCAGTAGCACCCGAACTGACGTCTTCGTCCACAATCATCAAACGGTTTGTTTTCTTCAATGATTCAGTCACCATTCCGTTGATATCGAATGGAAGTAAGGTTTGTGCATCGATCAACTCAACTGAAATTCCCAGTTCCGCTAAAGATTTTGCAGCTACTTCACACAAGTTGAAAGTGGATCCGTAAGAAACGATAGTCAGATCTGTTCCTTCAGCTACGATTTCAGGAATTCCCAATGGAGTAGTGAAGCTTCCTATATTTGTCGGCAATGCTTCTTTGATGCGGTATCCGTTTAATGGTTCAATCACCAAAGCCGGTTCATCCGCTTGCATCAGGGTATTGTAGAAGCCTGCTGCTTTTGTCATATTTCTTGGGACACACACGTGAATTCCTCGGATGGAATTGATAATCATTCCCATGGGTGAACCACTGTGCCAGATTCCCTCCAGGCGGTGTCCGCGAGTGGAGATGATCAACGGTGCTTTTTGTCCGCCTTTTGTTCTGTATTGCACTGTTGCCAAGTCATCCGACATGATCTGGATTCCATAAAGCAAATAATCCAGGTATTGAATTTCTGCGATCGGACGCAAACCGCGCATCGCCATTCCGATTCCCTGACCGATGATGGTGCATTCGCGAATTCCGACATCTGAAACACGTAAAGTTCCGAATTGTTCCTGCAATCCTTCCAGTGATTGGTTCACTCCGCCAATTTTCCCTGCATCTTCACCAAAGATCAATGCTTCCGGGTGTTTTTCAAAGATTGCCTTGAAATTGTCGCGCAAGATGATGCGTCCGTCTTCCATGTGTCCGCTTCCATCATAAGTAGGAGCAACGGCTGTCACTTTCAACGCACTGTTTTCCGACTCGGAATATAAATAACTGCTATAACGGTCTCCGTTGTTTTCAGTTTCCTGTTTCAACCAGGCAATCAAAGCGGTTCTTGAAGCAGTATTTTCATCGCGGACCAAACGCAATACTTTTCGAACGGTATTGAATACATCCTTGCGGATCGGATTCATTGTTTTTTGAAGTGCTTCAATTTCTCGTTTAATGAAAATACCATTGGTGCTTTCATTTGCGAGGTTTTCCAAAACTGCTACTGCACGATCCAAATCTTGTTTCAGATCCTGGGTAAAAAGGTTCCAGGCTTCTTTCTTTTGCTCATTCACAAAATCTTTTGATTCTTTTGTGATTTGGGCCAATTCTTCTTCTGTTGCCAATTTTTGACCGTCCGCATCGAAGTTCAGGATCCATTCCTTGAATTTGTTGATACAATCAAAGTCATGTTCCCACTGTAAACGTGCAGCATCTTTGTAACGCTCGTGCGATCCGGAAGTAGAGTGTCCCTGTGGTTGATTCACTTCTTTCACGTGGACCAATACGGGAATGTGCTCAGTTCTGGCTAATTCAACTGCTTTTTCGTAAGTTTCACATAAGTGTGCATAATCCCAGCCCTTTGTTTCGAAGATCTCGTAACCCGGAGAATCAGCAGTGCGCTGCATTCCACTCAAAGCCTGGGAAATACTTCCTTTGGTTGTCTGGTGTTCACGCGGAACGGAAATTCCGAACCCGTCGTCCCAAATCGACATGACCATAGGAACTTGTAAAACTCCCGCAGCATTGATGGTTTCCCAAAAAGGGCCTTCGGAAGTGGAGGCATCACCGATTGTTCCGAAAGCGACTTCATTTCCTCCGTTGGAGAATTTTTTGAATGCTTCCAGGTCTTTCAATGTCGGGTGCTCCCGGTATACTTTTGAAGCTTGTGCCAATCCCAATAAACGAGGCATTTGCCCGGCAGTAGGAGAGATGTCAGCTGATGAGTTTTTTTGTTGTGTCAGGTTTTTCCAGTTTCCGTTCTCGTCCAGGTTGCGTGTGGAGAAGTGTCCACCCATTTGACGACCTGCGGATTGTGGTTCGATGATTTCGTCTGTATGACCGAATAAACCGGAGAAATATTCACGCACATTTAACTGGTCTATGGCCATCATTAAGGTCTGGTCGCGGTAATATCCCGATCTGAAATCCCCGTCTTTGAATTGTTTTGCCAATGCAATTTGTGCCAATTCCTTTCCGTCTCCGAAAATACCAAACTTAGCTTTACCGGTAAGAACTTCTTTTCGCCCTAAAAGTGAGGTTTCTCTAGAAATACTAGCCAAACGAAAGTCTTTCAATACTTCCGATTTGAAGGTATTAAAGTCGACTGCGATCAATTCTTCCTGGGGTGTTTGTGATGCCATAGCTTTGCTTTAAAGTTGCACAAATATAATGAATCTTAGCCAAGTATAGAAGGGTTTGAAGAGTAGAATTCATTATTTTAACCGCAAAGAGAAGAAGAGCGCAAAGTGTTCTGATCCTCTGCGTTCTTTGTTTCTTTGCGGTTCATTTTTAGGTTTTCTTTTGAAAAAAAATGAAGGAAAGGGTTATAGGTCTGTGACAGGTATCAAAATTGATATCGGAGGTATTTACTTTGCCACAGAAGAAAGAGATTGCTCTTGGCATAAAATTTTAAAAGAATAGAATTTGCTTGTTTGAAAATTCATGAATTCGCGAATTCGCAAATTGACGAACAGATTTACGTTTAAATAATTGATTTACAATTGTTTGTGTTTTTTTAAGTTCAAGCAATTTTCTTATTAACCACAACTTAAAGAAAAGCAAAAGCGGTATCCAGTTTTACCTGAATACCGCTTACTTTGCTTACTTTACTTATGTTGGGTTGGTATTGATTCTAAAGAAGGTTGAAAGAGTTCAAAAGATTGAACCATTCTGAACTTAATCCTCGTATGCCTCGAAAGGTACATCTGCATAATAGACTCCGGTATATTCTCTTCGGCCCACTAGAACTTCCTGATTATTGATAAATAGTTTTTTATCCTTTGGAACTTCTATCAAGATTTCAATTTCTTGATTTCTCAATCCGTCCGAAAGAGGGAAGTAATAATATGGATTTATCAGTAGCTTGTTTCCTTCTATTTTTAGCTCATGTTTGATATGCGAGCTTCTTTTTTGAGCTGCAGATAAATCGATTCCATGTGCTCTGAACATTTGGGATATATGAAATAAGCTGTCATTTGACTCCTTGTAAATAATATTGATTCCATGTTCCATAATCATTCCGTGATGAATTGAAATAAAATCGATTCCTCCACTACTTTCAATTCGTTGATTGTTTACCATTAATGGAAGTTCTTCAAGCCTAAGCTCATTACCACTAAAAGTTGAACTTTGATTGGTATGTAAGGAATGTTGTTCATAATCCCTAGCAGAGTTTATACCTCCGATAATTCCAAAGATGATTCCAATGAATATGAATACTGGTAAGATGATGAAGTTCAGTTTGAAATACTTGTTCACTTTACCTAAAAGTAATCTCGCACCGATAGCGATTGAAAGTAAAGGGCCTGCAAAACCTACCAGGAGAATTCCCATCCAGATTAAGGAAAACGATTTATTCACCGGAGAAACAAGCTGAAG
>Ga0247691_1000080_pt1 | contig 26156 bp, 21 predicted proteins | sample CNK32_metaG_FD_182721 | JGI IMG/M metagenome (GOLD analysis project Ga0247691, IMG submission 182721) | Soil microbial communities from Purdue University Martell Research Forest, Indiana, United States - CNK32 | ecosystem: Environmental > Terrestrial > Soil > Temperate forest > Bulk soil...
TTCCAATACTTCGGACGATATCATTAAAGTGATGCAAACCGGTGCAGGTTCGGGGAATCTGCCTTCGGATAATGTAACAGCGATTGCCGTGGATTTTGACAATGAGATCTGGATTGGGACCGACAATGGATTGGCTGTTCTGTATAACAGTGACGGTGTTTTTTCTGCTGCAGGAACAACGGATGTCTCCCGCATTTTGGTAACCTATGACGGAAATGTAGAGATGTTACTAGGAAATTCATATATCTCGGATATCGAGGTTGACGGAGGGAACCGGAAATGGATCGGAACTGCTGAATCCGGCGTGTTTTTGGTTTCTGCAGACGGACAAGAAGTAATCTCCAATTTCAACAAGGATAATTCCCCGATGATCTCCAATGTGGTTTTGGACATGGAGTTCAATCAACTGACCGGTGAACTTTTCATCATAACGGACAACGGAATGGTTTCTTACCGTGCGGATGCCACTTATGAAGATGAAGAGTATGCTTCAACAACTGTTTTCCCCAATCCGGTGAAACCCGATTTCTCCGGTCCGATCACCATTCAGGGAATCAAATACGGAAGTGATGTGAAAATTACTGATGCAGCCGGAAATTTAGTTTACACCACAACTTCTAATGGAGGAACAGCTACCTGGAACGGGAAAAGACTGACGGGTGAAGATGTGAGTTCCGGAGTTTATTTTATCTGGACTGCTCCATCCGATGGAAAAGGGAAGAAAGTAGGGAAGGTAGTCGTAATCCGATGAAAACCATAGATAAAGCTGTTGTTTTATCACGCTTGCCTTATTCTGAAACCAGTTTGATTGTCAATCTGTTTACATTGGAATCCGGGCTTCAGACATTTTTATTCCAGGGAGCCAAAAAGAAGAAAGGGTTAATCTTGTTTCCATTGGAACTGGTAGAAATCACTTATTACAAGCGAAATGACAGCAGCTTGATGAAGTTGACTGAAATGGAGAGTATTGCCCCTTTGCATCATATTTTGGATAACCCCTTAAAATCGAGTATCGCTTTTTTTGTTTCCGAACTGATCCTGATCTGCTTGCGAGATAACCACCAGGATAAAAAGTTGTTCCGTTTTTTAAGCGATGAGATCCAATGGCTGAATATGAGCGAGGAATTGAGTAATTACTTGATTTGGTTCTTGGCCCAGGTTTCCAAATTGGAAGGTTTTCAGCCGGAAATCCAACACAATCCGCCACGTTATTTTGAATTGCAGGAAGGTAAATTCACCAATGAAACCCCTTTTTTACCTGCATACCTGGAAGAACCTTGGTTGCATTGGCTTGCAGACAGTTTGGAATATGCTAAACAGGATTTCCTGTCCCTTTCAATCCCGAAAGAAGAACGGGTGAAACTCATTGATGCCTGGTTGGAATACTACCAGTTCCATGTAAGTGGAATGCGGAAGATGAAATCTCTGGAAGTCATCCGGACGGTTTTCAGTTAATTGAAAATGGAAAATTGAGAATTGAAAAGTGGTTTAAGTAGTAAACACCTGATATCGACCTACTGAGATAAATACCTCTTTTCAATTTTACATTCTCAATTTTCAATTATTTCCTTTCTATCTCCTTCAGATTCTCCATTTTCTTTGTAGCCAGGAATCCATTGATGTCGTCGAAATGTGTTTTCACACGCTTGTTCCCAAATTCATAAACCTTCGTCACCAACCCATCCAGGAAATCACGATCATGGGAAACCAGGATAAGTGTCCCATCAAAAGCATTCAATGCATCCTTGATGATATCTTTCGTTTTCATGTCCAAATGATTCGTCGGTTCATCGAGGATCAACAGGTTGACCGGTTCCAACAACAATTTGATCAGCGCTAAACGTGTTTTTTCCCCTCCTGAGAGCACTTTCACCTTTTTCGCTGAAGAATCCCCGCCAAACATAAATGCGCCCAGCAGATCCTTTATTTTCGTGCGGACCTCTCCTTCCGCAATCCGGTCAATGGTTTCGAAAATGGTTAATTCCTCATCCAATAGGGAAGCCTGATTTTGCGCAAAATATCCGATCTGTGTATTGTGGCCCAGTTCCAGGGTTCCTTCAAAACCGATCTCCTTCATGATTGCTTTGACCAATGTGGATTTTCCTTCTCCATTCCTGCCGACAAAAGCCACCTTTTCTCCGCGTTCAATAGTCACGTTGACATCTCCGAAAACCAGGTGGTTATCGTATTTCTTGCTCAAATCCGTAATCACAACGGGGTAAGATCCGGAGCGTGGAGCAGGAGGGAACTTTAAGCGCAAAGCGGAATTGTCTACTTCATCCACTTCAATGATGTCCAACTTTTCGAGCATTTTCACGCGGGATTGGACTTGTAGTGTTTTGGAGTAAGTTCCTTTGAAACGTTCAATGAATTCGGTTGTTTCCGCTATGAATTTTTGCTGTTCCTCGTATTGTTTCTGTTGCTGTACCCTGCGCTCCTTGCGCAATTCCAGGTAATGGGAATATTTCGCCTTGTAGTCATAGATACGGCCCATTGTCACCTCGATCGTACGATTGGTAATGGCATCCACAAATGCACGGTCATGCGAAATAACGACAACGGCCTTAGCACTGTTCACTAAAAAGTCTTCCAACCATTGAATGGATTCGATGTCCATGTGGTTGGTCGGCTCATCCAGGAGAATCAGATCGGGTTTCTGAAGCAGGATCTTAGCCAATTCGATACGCATTCTCCAGCCACCGCTGAATTCAGAAGTTGATCGGGTAAAATCTTCCCGTTCAAACCCCATTCCCTTCAGGACCTTTTCTACCTCACCATCGTAATTGATTTCTTCAATTGAATAGAATTTTTCACTCAATTCAGAAACGCGTTCGATGAGTTTCATGTAGTCATCCGAATCATAATCTGTTCGAACAGTCAATTCTTGATTCAGTGCCTCAATTTCGTCACGCATGGCGAAAATGGAAGCAAAAGCTTTGCTGGTTTCTTCAAAAACGGTGCAATTGTCTTCAGTTAACAAATGTTGAGGCAAATAGGCGATAACCGCATCTTTTGGTGCGGAAACACCTCCTTTGGTGGCTTTATTGACTCCTGCCAGGATTTTCAACAGAGTGGATTTACCAGCTCCATTTTTCCCCATTAAAGCAATCTTGTCCGTATCATTAATAACGAAGGAAACATCGCTGAATAAAACTTTTCCGCTGAATTCTACCGTTACATTATCTACTGAAATCATATTTTCTCTTTGGAGGTGCAAAGGTACTGACAACTTTGGAATTCACAGATACTCGAAAACCAAAAAAGGCTGCTTATCAGAATAAACAGCCTTCCCGTAGTAGTTCATAGGGTTATTTATACAAACGGAATGACTAACAAATCCGTTATGACCGTGACAATGAATGCGTTCAAAATCCATCTCATAGGAGACACGGCTAAAAGCAAACTCAGGGTAGTCATCGTCGGAATCACTACCACAATCAGTGACCATGTATGGAGTGCGGCACCATAATTCATCGTGACACCGCCTAAACATCCTATAATTAGTAAAGTGATTGCAATAACTCCAAAACGATATTCATTTGCCAAACTTTCCAGTTTCATCCAATTACTTTGTTTTATTTCCTGTGTTCTCATAATTTCTTGATTTATAGAACAAAGTTCGCCAGATGGCAATGGAATTAAAATGAGCCAAATCACAAAAAAAGTTGATTTATCTCATCTTTTGGTCTACTTGCTTATATTTGATTTAACAATAAGAAATAAAAACGTTGGTTATGAAGAAGGTTAGATTTATGTTATTGTTGGCAACCGTTGGGTTGTTTGCAAGCAATTCACAAGCCCAGGGCTTTGGAGGAAGCGGAAGCAAGTACTTGCAGTTAGGTTTAGGTCTAAACCAGCATTATTCGCTTTTTGCGGATTATGATAGGGCGTACAATACCAATTATGGAGCATTCAACCTCCAGATGGAATTTGGTGTACACAAGTATATTGGTTTAGGGTTTATCGTGGGAGCTGAAGTTTCTGCGAGAGGAGCCGGTTATTACTATGGTGGAGTTTATGCACCGGGTTATGTAGGTCCTTCGAATTCGCCTTATTGGAGTGTCGGAATTCCGATCGGTTTTATTGCGAACTTTCACTTTTTGCAGTTAATTGCAGATAAGGCAGGAAAATCATTCGCAGACAAGATCGACGTTTACGGAGGTCTGAATATCGGTAGTGGGCCTGTTTTCAGAAATGTGAGAGAAAAATACAAAGATGATGTGTATTATGATTCTCGTGTTGGAGCTCTTTTCTTCATCGGACCACATGTTGGGTTCCGTTATTTCCCAAGCGAAAAAGTTGGGCTTTATGCTGAAGCAGGTTACGGAAAATCATTGATTACCGGAGGAGTTATCTTCAAATTGTAATTGCAATTAGAATATAAAAAAAGGCGGTCTCGTAATTGGGACCGCCTTTTTTGTAAGTAATAAATGAGTTACATTTTAATGAATGATTCGGAATACTTTTCGCCATTCTTGGTTTTAATAACCAGGAAGTAACGTCCGCTAACCAACCCTGTCAGGGAGATCTTGGAATCTTTCTTTTGAGTTTCCATCACGCGCTGACCTAATTGCGTGTAAATTTCAATGTTTGTTGCATCCATCAAGTCAAAGTTTTCAATCATCAAATAATCACTTGTCGGATTCGGATACAAGGTGATTTTTTTACCGTCAAATTCCAATAAGCTTAGAGGATGTGAACCTTCTACAATTGTAATAGGGGCATTGATTGTAGGGTTGTTCACCTGATCGATTTGTCCGGATGGCCATTTGATAAATAATGAATCAATTCCTGTTGCTGTCCCGATTCCAAAATGGGCATTCAATGTGTTCATGTATCTGAAACCATCACCACTTCTGATATCGCGGATTTGTTTTCCCCAGGAACCGTAAATTTCTACACGTGCACCAATTCCATTTGAATTACTTTGAATCCCTTGTAAGTTGATTGTAATCCAGTTGTTGCTGTTTTTGTCGCTCATGTAAACCGTATTCCCGTTTCGGATATCCAAAAACCCGTCATTGTTCATGTCACCGACAGAACCACTAGAGAATGCATAAACGATAGGATAAAACGTCATATCACCATTTCCGAACATGATCTTGTTTCCGCCTCCCATGACATCCGTATAACCATCGTTGTCAAAATCAAAAGAAACGTGCTCAATGCTCAAGCTTGGATTTGTGTCCCATCCCGAACCGGTTGTGATATTCGTGAAAGTTCCGTTTCCATTATTTTTCATCAGGCAATGCCCACCGTCATCTGTTGAACTCGCTCCAACTACAGCATCCATCCATCCGTCGTTGTCGTAATCATTCCAGGCGGAAGACCAAGACTGGCTTGGATTTGCCATTCCTGCTGCTACGGAAACATCTGTAAAGACTCCCCCACCATCATTTCGATGTAGTTCATCGATTTTAGCTGTAGAAGCTCCACCACGACATTTTGCGATGTACATGTCCTGATCTCCATCGTTGTCATAATCCATCCAGATAGAACCGTAATTCCCACCTTCCGGATGATCTCCTAAACCTCCGGTATGAAATGTCAGGTTACCGCTGCCGTCGTTCAGGTAGTAAACGTTCGGGTCAATATCGTGACAAGAAAAGGCATCCAGGTTACCATCATTGTTGATATCCACAAAATTGGTCCGTTGACAAAAAATGTACTCCGATCCTGAAATCTCCGTATAAGCTGTTCCGGTTGCATTTGCTTTCATGAATGTGATGCCATTCCCGCTTCCGTAAAGCATATCGTTGAATCCGTTTTTATCAATATCACCAATTGCCATACTCCACGATGGCTGAAACATCGTAGTGGAAGTAGGAATGTTAGTTGTTACATAAGCACCGCTGATCTGTTGGTAAAGAATCTGAACACTCGAAGATGACACCGTTACGATATCATCCAAAAAGTCTCCGTTCATATCCGTACTCGCCAAACCATAAGTTCCGCTAACTGATGGAAAAGTATTCGCAGTAAATGTAATTGGAGGAGTAGGAGGAACAACGATCGGACTCTCTTCCAGTTTAAAGCTAAATCCGGTAGATGACCAACGATTATCGAAACAAATGATATAGGTTGTCCCATTCATAACATTGAAACTTGCTGTGGATGTTAAGCCTGATCCACCATCATCATCACCTGCAACACAAACTGGTGCACCACATGTTCCGGAATACACATGAAAACGCGTATCAACTCCGGCACTGGCTGCCAAATCGGTTGTCAGATTAATGGTGTAATTTCCAGTAGGAGTATAGGTATACCATTCTGCGGCGGTTTGTCCGGTACCATTTGTCGCACAGATCAACGTTGGGATCTCTGTTCCGTCAACTGCTGTGACCACATATGTTCCTGCAGTAATCGGCGATGCTGTAGCGCAGGTGTTTTGTGCTTGGGAAAGCCAGGGCATTCCAAGCAAGAGGAAAAATGTAAAATTAATTTTCATAATAGTTTGGTTTTAAATTAAACAGTGTATTAGTTACAGGTTTGTTTCCAGTTGATCCAGTCTTCAAGGAGTTGTAAGCCTTCCTCGTGGACGATGCTTCTACCAAGTAAAGGCATGCGCTCACTCGGTACTGTAGATCCCAAGCGGTAATACATCATGGAGCGATTTTTATCACTTGGTTTGATGATGTAAGCTAAGGTTGAATTGATAAATTCTTCGGGTTCGACACACAATCCTAAGTTAATCGGATCAGATGTTTCAGAGAATGCCAAACGCATCGGGCGGTAAGAGCAATGCTTGCCTTCGCTGTGACAATGTGCACAATTGATATCCACATAGGAACGAAAGCGCTCATCGATCGTTTTTGTCTGGTCCATATAGTTTACGGTTGAAACAATGTTTCCGGGAAGATTGTTTTGTAAGTAACCAATGGAAATCAACTTTTGCAATTGATTTTGGGTGCCGTCTGAATAGGGATAGTCAATATTCAGATTTTGTGGCTTGATCCCGATGGGAATCGGTTGGTCGTTTATCTTGTGGCATGTATGACATTCGGTTTGATTCGGAATCCGGTATGCCGTACTTTTCGGTTGCCCATTTTGAAGCCAGCTGACATTGGTTGTACTGCCCTGTAGATCAAGATACGCTTCTGTTTGTTGGGTGTTCCAGACATAATTTGCGAAGATCCAGCCGGATGATTTGCGGATCATGATGCGCGTTTCAATAATTCTCGTATCTCCGGCAGGCTGAACGTCATCGTAATAAAAAGTCTTGATAAGTGCAGCTCCAACAGGCAGATCCAGTACCTCGTGATCGCTCACATAAGTAGCCTGGGTCCCGGTTGGTAACCAAATGAATCGTTTTTTGTGTGCGTAGTCCGTGAAAAGCCCTGAAGCCGGTTCATAAGGTATCACATGCTCTGCCGGGTTTTGATTTTTCATTTCTCCTTCAAAGAAACGGTAATCGGACAATTTAGTATAGGGAACTGTTGACAAATCAACGGAAACTCCGGTGCCTTCTTCCACAGGTGGGTCGATCGGTTCTACTTTAGCTTTCTTTTTACAGGATGGGAACAAGAAAAGCATTGCCGTAAATGCGCTAATTGTGCACACGGAGAGTATCAATCGGTTTGAATCAGTTCTTTTTCGGTTCATAGATAGTATCGTAGCTTTTGCTTAAAGTGTAGTAAATTCGGAATAAGGTAGTATTTATTTTGAATATTCCTTCATTTCCCTTAGCAATTGTTTCACAAGACTATAGATGACGATTTGATAAAAATAGTTGCTTGCTTAAGCGGGTTTGTGGAAATTTTGTTGATTTATTCAGTGACATATCAAATATTCACAAAATTGAGCTTGGATAAATTAATTACCAGGGTAAGGGAAGGATAATCTTCCACTTATCCACTGGAAACAAAAAAGTCCTGATTTGCACTAACAAACCAGGACTTTTTAAAAAGAATTCTATGATTAACCGATAAAATCCACGTTCAGGATTTCATCCGTCTTGGTCACTTTTAACAAACCATGCTTTGTAAGCCCTTTGATACTCGTATCCCAAGCCTTATTGCTTAGGTTTACAGAGTCTTTCAGGCTCAACAATTCCATTGTTTTTTCACGTTGCATAATGTCAAAGATCAATTGTTCGTTTTCATTCAGAACCACTTTCATCACTTTTTCAGGACGCATTTGAGGGAAGAATAACACTTCCTGGATCGAAGGATTATTTGTCAGGTACATGATCAAACGGTCCATTCCAATTCCCAATCCTGAGGTAGGAGGCATACCGTATTCCAATGCACGCAAGAAATCCTGGTCGATCATTCCGTTTGCTTCGTCATCTCCTTTTTCAGCTAAACGGACTTGGTCCTCGAAGCGCTCACGCTGATCAATCGGGTCATTTAATTCCGAATAGGCATTTGCGATTTCTTTTCCGCAGACCATCAATTCGAAACGCTCAGTCAATTCCGGGTCCTCACGGTGTGTTTTGCATAAAGGCGACATTTCTTTCGGATAATCTGTAATGAATGTCGGCTGGATGTAGTTCCCTTCGCATTTTTCACCGAAAATCTCATCGATCAATTTTCCTTTACCCATGGTTTCATCTACAGCGATCCCCATTCCTTTGGCAGCGGTTCTCAATTCATCTTCCGATTTTCCGGAAATATCAAACCCTGTAAAATCAATGATCGACTGGCGCATGGTGACGCGTTTGTAAGGAGCTTTGAAACTGATATGGTGTTCACCGAAAGTACATTCCGGTGTTCCATTTACAGCCGTCGCACAATGTTCCAGCAAACGTTCCGTGAAATCCATCATCCAATTGTAATCCTTGTACGAAACATAGATTTCCATGGCGGTAAACTCCGGATTGTGTGTTCTGTCCATTCCCTCGTTGCGGAAATTTTTAGAAAACTCATATACTCCGTCAAATCCCCCGACGATCAATCGTTTCAGGTACAATTCGTTTGCAATTCGCATATACAAAGGAATATCCAAAGCATTGTGATGTGTGACGAAAGGACGTGCAGCAGCTCCTCCTGGAATTGCCTGAAGGATTGGAGTTTCTACTTCCATATAACCCGCATCGTTGAAGAAATTACGCATTGCCGAAAATAATTTCGTGCGTTTTACGAAAACTTCTTTCACCTGTGGATTTACTACCAAATCAACGTAACGTTGACGGTAGCGCATTTCCGGATCTGTGAACGCATCATGAACTTGTCCTTCAGCATCTGTTTTAGGAAGCGGAAGTGGTTTCAATGACTTGCTTAACAATTGAAACTCTTTCACATTCACGGAAACTTCCCCAACCTGGGTTTTGAACACTTCTCCTTTGATACCGATGAAATCACCTAAATCCAACCATTTCTTGAATAGATCGTTGTAAAGCATTTTGTCTTCTCCCGGACAAATTTCATCGCGGTTGAAGTACACCTGGATCCTTCCTTCAGAGTCTTGTAATTCAGCGAAAGAAGCCTTTCCCATCACACGCTGGCTCATCATTCTACCTGCCAGGCAAACCTGCTTTCCTTCTTCAAAATTATTCTTGATCGCGGCAGAATAATCTGTTACTGGGTAAAGTGCTGCCGGGTATGGATCGATTCCCGCATCGCGCAGGTGTTGCAACGTTTGTCGTCGTTGGATTTCTTGTTCTGATAATTCTTGTGACATATCTTGTTATTGTAAATGCATCAGGCTTTTACTCCCGATAATCAAAATTCGTAATAATTATTTTTTTAATGGTTCAAAAGTTCAAAAGTTCAAAAGTTCAAAAGTTCAAAAGTTCAAAAGTTCAAAATTGACTTTAGACACATTCGAATTTTGTCAATTATATATTCATTGAACCCCTTGAACCTTTTGATCTGTTTTCTACCAATGTGGACAGCTATCACAACCGTTCTTGGTCTTGATATAGAACATCAACCCCAAAGATACATTGTAGGTAGCTAATCCGAAAGCTTGTTTTGCCCGTTGATTGCGATCATCCGAACGTGTTTTTACACCAGGGAGATGCGCAAAAGCCAATCCGCCTTCCGCCTGCACAAAAACGTGTTTGAAAAACTCCAACCGCATACTTGCATTGGCACCGATCCCATATCCGGAAAGTGCTGTTGACCGATCGGTTTGATAGTTTGCGAACAGGAAGTTTGTAGTTGTCAGCATCGGACCTAAGTTCAACCCGACATTTCCTGTTATTGCGAATTGACGCTTGTCTCCAACCTCCCAAACATCGAAAGAGCGCATCAATTCGATCCGCAAATAGTTCAATGCTTTGTGTTCGTAATGAAACTGATTACGATCGGTCGTAGTTGTTTCCTGACTGTAATTTCCTTCCCAAAGCGAGTCAACTCCCATATCGAAATGACCGTCCAAAGTAACTTCCTTGTCGTGCGACATCACATAATTGAAATGGTCCACACCCAGAGAGAAAGCCCATTTTTCAGTGAAATAATACCCGATCCGGAAATTGTATTGAGGAATGGTCATATTCACCGGGTTCAAATAGAGATTTGCCCCGAATTTGGGTTGCCTGTCTGTTGCCTTGACACCTTTCAAGGTGAAATCGTAATCCGAACCGATAAAATGAATCGTGGATTGCGTATAAGCGGTACGATTGTAACCCCAATAGAAGAAAAGAGTACCTGCATTGGTACTTCTTTTGCGTTGATGCTTTCTGATCTGGGCATCGGCAGGAGTTGCAATAACTGCTAAAAGAAATAGAAATAACAGCTTTCTGAACATCTTGAATTATTTGGTCATTTTAAGAAAATGTACTTCTTTCTCCGTTAAGTGTCTGTAATATCCTCTTGGTAAGTCTTTTTTCGTCAAGCTTGCAAATTGAACGCGGTCCAGTTTCACCACTTCGTATCCCAGTTTTTCAAACATACGGCGTACAATCCTGTTTTTACCTGAGTGAATCTCGATACCTACTTCACGGGATGATTTTCCATCTTTCACATATTCGGCTTTATCCGCCTGAATACGTCCGTCTTCCAATTCAATTCCGCGCATCAGCATTTCCAAATGTTCGGCCTGAACCGGTTTGTCTGCTTCTACATGATAGATCTTTGTTGCTTCATAACGCGGATGAGTCAGCTTTTTGGCCATATCTCCATCGTTTGTGAACAACAACAACCCGGTTGTGTCACGGTCCAATCTTCCTACAGGATAAACGCGCTCCTTACATGCATTGATGATTAAGCCCATTACAGTCTTTCTTCCCAATGGATCATCCATAGTGGTAATGAATCCTTTTGGTTTATTCAAAAGTACGTAACGTTTGATTTCCGCGTTAATCGTTTCACCGTCGTATTGTACCTTGTCTCCTTTTTTGATTTTATAACCCATTTCAGTTATAATCTGACCATTCACAGAAACTACTCCGGTTTGGATCAATACATCTGCCTCTCTACGCGAGCATACGCCGGCATTGGACAAATATTTGTTCAAGCGGATATCCTCTTCGTTGAAAGTTGGCAATGGATCACCTTTACGAACTTTTGGTTTGTAATGTGGTTTTGAAGATCCATCGGCAGCCGTTGGTCTTGGTCTTGGAGTGCTGCTTTTTTCAGCATCCGGTTTTTCCGTTCTTGGGGCAGGTTTGCCTCCTCTTGTTGCAGGTTTCTCCGTTCTTGAAGTTGGTTTACCTGATCTTGAAGCAGGTTTTGAGCCACTTGGCTTCGCTCCTCTTCCTGTTGTTGTACGGCCTTTCCCTGTACCTGTTTTTCTTGTGTTCATCACGAGCAGAATTTAATGTTTACTATCGCAGTAGACGTGGCAAAGATACAGCGATTAATTGAAAATTGAAAATGGAGAATTTAAAAGGGGGTAAGCGTTTTTTATTGATAGCAAGATGATTACCTGATTTTTAATTCATTTTTTGCAAATCAAGTAAAGAATCTGCGCTCTTCCGCGTACCTCAGACAATTCCTTCATAGAAGGAGTCTTCGTCTTCAAATGCTTTCGCATTCTCTTCTGCGGGAGAACTATTTTGGCGAATTATCAGGTTGAAAATGCATCCTCAATATGTTCCAGTTTGGTGCGGAATTGATTGTGAACGATCGAGATAATATCAAAACGCACTTCATTGGGTAGATCTCTGGATTGAATGTATTGGTTCGCGCAGCTGATGATTTGCCACTGTTTTTTTCGGGTAACAGCCATCCAGGGTTCTCCGATTTCAGCTGTTTGCCTGGTTTTCACCTCCACCACCACGATTTTTTCCTCTTTCTGCGCAATGATATCAACCTCAAATTTCAAATAGCGGAAATTAACTGTCCGGATGGTGTATCCGTTTTTGACTAAGTGCTTTTGGGCCATTTGCTCTCCGAAAATGCCTAATTCCTGATCTGTCATGAGCTTTTTCTTATATAATTTAAGAAAAAAGGTCGTTTAATGCAAAATGCAAAATGCAAAATGCAAAATGCAAAATGATTTTATTCTAAATTTTTGAATTTTGAATTCATCATTTTGAATTAAATTAGTCTATCTCGCTCTGAACTCAATGTTGCTTCCACTTGTTTTAATGACCTGCTGTCCGAATTCGAAATCCATTTCTTTTGCCACTTTACCACGTTTGTCGTAGATCTTCATTTTTCCATGCTTCAACCCGTTTTTATAATCGATTTCCGAAACTGGGTTTCCTCTTCTGTCCAAGGTTGAAGATTTTCCATCCAACAACCCGTTTTTATAATTGTTCGTATTACTTGGGATCTTTCCTCCCGGCCAGTAAGTATACCAAACACCGTCTTTCTCACCGTTCTTGTAATCTCCTTCTTCCGTCTTTCTGAAATCTTTTTGGGAGTATGAGATCGAATGACCGTCCTTCACACTTTCTTTCACATCAAAGTCTTTTAAGGGACCATTCTGAATTTTTGATTTCTTTGTGATCACCTTGTAGTTGAAAACATCCTTCGGCTTGCCGTTCTCAAAGAAACTGGTCCATTCACCTGTTTTTTCTCCTTCTTTGTAATCTCCGAAAATGTTCGGTTTACCCGTTGGGAAATAAGATTCCCATTTTCCATGAAGCAACCCATTTTTAAATGTGGCAATGTTCTTTTCCTTTCCGTTCTCCCAATAGTTTACCCAGATTCCTTCTTCTTTCCCTTTTTCATATTTCCCCGACATCAGAAGTTGACCATTTTCGTACCAGGTGTCCCATTGTCCCTGTTTTTCATCGTTCACATAAGGGGAGCTTTTGAACTTGCTTCCATCCTTGTAGAAATATTGCCAGGTACCGGATTTTTTATCGTGATCATATTCCGCGTAATTCCGCAGTTCTCCTGTCGGATACCAATACGTCCATTTACCGTTTTGCTGACCTTTGTCAAAAGAACCTTCCATGTCCTTGGTCCCTTTTTTCGTATACCAGGTCCACAATCCGGATTTTTCGCCGTTTTTGTAGTTTCCTTCAACGTTTACCTGTTCGTTGTCGTAAAAGTATTTGTATTCACCATCGAGTTTTCCATCGACGTAATTGCTTGTTTTTTCTTTTTTGCCGGTGTAATAGAAGAAATTCCAGGTACTGTCTTTTTCCCCGTTTTTGAATTTCCCGTCAATGAGTAAGTATCCGTAAATGGAAACTTCTTCAAAAGGGCCATCTTTCAGGCCGTTTTTATAGTTGTACCATTCTTTCTCTGTTCCGGTGTCGAAAAAAGTGAGGTATTCCCCGTTTCCGTTGGTCACTTTTTGGGTATGGAGGCTGTCTGGCATCCAGAATTCGCGTAAATAAGTCGTTGAATCACTAATTTCCTCTACTTGTTTTTTCTTTCCGTTGAGATAATAATATTCCCAGATTCCAGTGGGTCTTCCAAGCTTATAATTACCCTGGACACTTAATTTTCCTGTTTCATTCCACTCTCTGAAAACGCTGTCCTGTTCTCCCATTTTGAAGTAACCTTCCTGCTTGTTTTTACTGTTGGAATAACTTGCGATTACTCTTCCATGCAATTTTCCACGGAAATAATTGCGCTCTTCTATTACTGTCCCGAAACGATCATAATACAACCATTTTCCATGTTTGTCGCGGGATTCACCCAACAGGTCCTTGTAATAACTTCCAATGGATTCCAATTGGGTTTGCTGAAAATCATAATAATTTTTCTCTTTGGCTGTCAGGTTTTCCTTGTTTATGACCTGACCCATTAGGGTAAACGAAAATAGAAAGAAGAGGATGCAAACGAATTTCATGGAATTTAATTGGTATTTCAATTTAATAATCACCGAGGGGATTAAATGTTACAAGAATTATTTTTGAAGGAAGCCTTTAATGACTAACAATATTCCGGTTCCGATAATAATGATCCCAATGAGTCTGTTGAGTCCCACTAAAACATTATCAGTAATAAAAGGCCGTAGTTTTTTGGCGCCTATAATTTTCAGTAAATCAACCGAGAAGAAGGTTACCATGATGATCAGGATATACCAGTAAGTACTTTCATCAATGGCATTGTTGGCGCTTTTCTTCCCATCTGCCCCTAATGCAATGACGGTAATCCAGTAAAAGATCACACCGGGATTGGCAAAATTCAGCAAAAATCCTTTGAGTCCTAATAGAATAAGGTCCTTCTTTGCGCTGTTCAACTGTTTTTCTGCCTCTTTTTTGTCCTCTTTGGGTTTCTTCAATAAAGTCACTGCTCCGAAGATGACGAGAATAATTCCTCCGACGATGGAAATGATATGGCCGTATTCACCGGAAGTGATTTTACTTACTTCCGAGTAGAATATCAATGCAATGATTATGTAGATCAGATCAGAAAGAAAAACACCCAGGTCAAATGCAATGGCAGCGCGGATTCCTTTGCGGATACTTGTTTCCAAAAGAAGAAAAAATACAGGTCCGATCATTATACTGAGTATAAATCCGGTAAGAATGCCTTTGAGTAAAATATCTAGCAAAAGTTCGGTTTTTCTGTTTTTACAAATATAGTCATTCGTTCTACGTATGAGTTCTTATTCTGAAAGAAAGCGAGGGATTAAATCAATCCGGATAATTCTCAAGATAAGTCAAAATTCGGGTGAATTTGTAAAAAAACACCCTGGATGTTATTTTAACTGCTAATAAGTCATTACATTTGCATGTCTTGAAAGTTGTTGAAAAGTAGTTGCAACCTTGAAAATAAGTGAAGTATGAGAACGGCCATTGCCAATAAAAAATTAGAAGCGATTATTTCCAATGTGGAAAAAGAAGGGATTGCTTATAAAGGTCTTGTTGACGATTTGAAAGAATTGCGCGAACAAGCCTTGAAAGAACAAGATCCATTGGTGGTGAAAGTTTTGCGTTTGTCATACGAGTTTTTGATCGATAGAAAAGGATTTGATGTACAGGCACAATACGAAGAAGACGAAGAAGGAAATGAATATCCTTTGGAAATAGAAAGTCAGGAAAACTTCTTGTACTTGCTGAATTTGTTGAAAAATGCCGAGCACAAGATCAATAGAGAAGAAATTAAGGATTACCGTACCGCTTTGAAACAAGAGTTGTACTAGTCCCGGAGATATAAATATTAAAAAACCCCGATTCTTTTAGAAGATTCGGGGTTTTTTATTGAAATGCTTTATTGTTAAGAAGTTCAAAGTCCCGATAGCTATCGGGATCAAAGAGTTCAAAGTTGATTAGTTTAACCTTTTGAACAATTGAACTTTCAATTGGTAAACTTATACTTGATAATACAAAAGATCGCTCTGAAACCATCTTTCCAGCCAATTTTCTTGCCTTCTTCGTAGGTTCTTCCATAATAAGAAATACCTACTTCATAGATTCGGATTCCTTTGCGCTTTGCCAGTTTTGCCGTGATTTCGGGTTCAATCCCAAAACGATTTTCCTTGATCTTGAGATCTTTTGCAATTGAAGAGCGAATGAGCTTATAACAGGTTTCCATGTCCGTTAAGTTCAGGTTCGTCATCATGTTTGAAAGACCAGTCAGGAACTTATTTCCCTTCGAGTGCCAATAGAAAAGAATACGGTGAGGTTGTTGTCCCATAAAACGGGATCCGTAAACAACATCCGCATTGTCCATATAAACCGGCTTCAATAATAAATTGTATTCTTCCGGATCATACTCCAGATCCGCATCCTGGATAATGATGTAATCACCTGTTGATTCCTGGATAGCGCGATTGATTGCTGCACCTTTCCCCTGATTGTAAGGTTGGGAAAAGAAGCGGATATCCATGTCCGGATTGGCAGCGATATAGGCTTCAATGCGTTCAACGGTATTGTCCTTGGAGCAGTCGTTTACGATCACCAATTCTTTGTGAACATCGTTTTCCAATTGCACCTTTTTGATCTTATCAAGGATCAGGTGAATAGTTGGCCCCTCATTGTATGCGGGAATAAGAATGGATAATTTTTGGATCATGAGTTGGATAACGTAAAAAAAGGGATTTTATTAAATGCTCATTTCAGGAACAAAGTCAGGGACCACCAAATCCCCTTCTGTTTTTGAAATTATTTCTTCGACACTGACACCCGGAGCACGCTCGATCAGGTGAAATTTATTGTCTTTGATTTCCAATACTGCTAATTCAGTCACGACTTTCTTAACGCAGCCTACACCGGTCAAAGGTAAAGTGCAGGTTTTCAATATTTTCGATTCACCCGCCTTATTGGAATGCATCATAGCAACAATGATATTCTCAGCTGAAGCAACCAGGTCCATTGCACCACCCATTCCTTTGACCATTTTTCCCGGAATTTTCCAGTTGGCAATATCTCCGTTTTGTGAAACTTCCATAGCACCAAGAACAGTCAATTGAACATGCTGACCGCGAATCATGGCAAAAGACATAGCTGAATCAAAAAATGCGGCACCTTTTCGTGCGGTGATCGTCTGTTTTCCTGCATTGATCAGATCCGCATCTTCCTCTCCTTCAAAAGGAAAAGGACCCATGCCCAAGATTCCGTTTTCGGATTGGAATTCGACCTCAATCCCTTCAGGAATGTAATTTGCAACCAAGGTTGGAATACCAATTCCCAAATTCACGTACCAACCATCTCGTAGTTCTTGTGCAATTCGTTTTGCTATTCCGATTTTATCTAGTGCCATAATGCGTTATTTTAACTCAATAATCTGAATTGTCGGATTCGTAAGCTTGAAATGCTTTCTTTCCGGGTTCCAAATATAAATAATCAATCGGGATTCTTCGTTGAGAAAATGCTTTGCGGCATATGGGTAGTTCATTTTAAACTGCTTGATGTTCTCGCCATAATACCAGCGAAGGTTCTGGTAATCGTATCTCAGGTTCTTATCTGTCGAATCATTGGTGGCAACTACGATGTTGAAATCATTCAATTCGGTGTCTGTTTTCAAAACACCTTTCAAATTGATCTGGATGAGCTTATTTCTCCAGTCAGGTCGGATCGGTCCATCATAGAACGAGATAAATTCTTCATCGGATTGCTTTATTTTTCCAATCGAATCGAACCATAGAATTTGCTTAAATGGTTTTTTCCGTCTCAATGCAATGTAAGAACTTGCCGGATCTTCTGCAACGACATCGTACATACTGATATCGTCTTTTGGGAACAACCAGGTTGTTTTTGTAAGGATCAGATCGCTTGTCGGCAGAAAGTCCTTTTGAAGTGTTCCGATATGTTTCGTTTGGTGATCCGGTTTGGTACGCTCGAAGTAAGCATAGGTCAATTGCTGGATCGGATAGATACTCACCGTCTGATTGGGTTTCAGATCCTTCATTGCGTTTTGATAGAATGCTTCGCTCATGCGGTCGTCGGGTGAAAAAACCGAGGTGTTCAGGTTCAATTTAGCTATAAAACTGATTGGGAAGAACAGCAGGACCAATAGGAAATACTTTGAAATCTTGTTTTGAGCGAAAAGTACTGTCAAAGCCAAAATGCACAAGGGAATCAGGTACATGGCAGCGCGGTCTTCCGGGTAGTTCACCTGCATGACCTTTGCCAGAAAAAGAATAGCGATGATATTTCCGCCAATGAGCATACAAAGCCAGAAAGAAGTGCTTGTGATGAAATGCAACCACGATTCTTTTTTCCACTGGATGAAGAGCAGGACCACTCCGACCAGGCCGATCAAAACATAGGCGATGCGAAGCCAATTTGCGTCGTAAAAAAGAATATAGCGCGAAAGTGTTTTTCCGGTCACCCACCAAAGTCCGTCCAGGCTTCCATAATACAAAGCTCCGGCTTCCTTGAGGGCAAAACTGAACTCGATCAGGGGGATAAGCGAATAGCAGAATACGATAATCAGAAAGGTATGAAAGACCAAAGTCTTGATCCCGATTTTTTTCGAATAGAGCAAGGTGATGAAGATGACATAGGCAACAACAATCAAGCTCGTGATAAGATAAGTTAGATTTGAAAGGATTGCCAGATAGAAAAACAACAAAAGAAGAATCAAATGACCCGTGTGCTTTTCCTTCAGCCACAACGCTAATTGCAACAGACCGGCCATGAAGAAACCGATTCCAAGGCCATACCCACGGGTATAACTGAAATAATCGAAAATCCAGGGAATGGTATTCAATGCCACAAAGCACAATTCTCCCCAAAGACCCAGGTTCAGGTTGCGTGTGAGTTTTCTACTCGACCAAAAATAAAGACAGAAACAAGCAATTGCCGGAACCCGGAAAAGGAAAAAATGTGTTCCGAACCAGCGATAGGAAAGATTTCCCAACCAACTGTTCAGTAAATGATTATTGGCGTCCATCAACGACCTGCCCCCTTTGATTTCCCCGGTTTCGATATAGTGGAAATAAGTTGCCACTTCATCGTGAATAGGTTCAACGATCCATGCACGAAGAATGGCGTAAATCAGTAAACCTAAGAACAGGATCCAGGTTGTGATTTGTGTATTGGAGCTTTTTTGAATCAAGGCCTTATTAATTAATTCCTGGTTACTAAGTTATTTGAACTTTTGGTTACTGCGTATATTTTAACACGGACAGCTTTCAAAGTTACTTCATTCAGGTCGTCATTGTAAAACCGGATGTGTAAAAATTGATCTCCCGGCAGAATGGACATGAAATGGTTCGGATAATGAAAACGGTAGTTAGTTTTTCGTCCAAAATACCAATTGAAACGGGTATTATCTGTTCTTCGCTCTCCCGATACCGATTGGATTTCATGACGTAGGTTCAAATCCAAACAATAGTTGTCCATGGAAACGGCCCCGTCGACATACGTTTGGAGCAATTTGTTTGAATAGCCTTCAAGAGGTAAATCCAATACAGAAATAATAACTTGTTTGCTTGTTAGTTGCGGAATCAGGGTGTCGAGAAGGAGTTGTTTCTCGAACTTTTCGAATCTTTTGTACAATCGGGTGCCACTAACGGGGTCGTAAAGGATGCAAGAGTAATTGGACCAATTCAGTTTATCAACCCAAGAAATGTGATAATCGCCCCTGCTTAAGGAATCGGTAGTTGTATAATCTGTTGCAACATGCGGGATTTTCTCATTTCGGGTAAGATAAGCATAGCTTGCCTGCGAAATATAATCCGCGGAAAGTACCTCGTTTGGTTGGATTTGCTTTTTAATTTGTTCGTAAAATGTGTTATGAATGCGATCTTCCGGTGAAAAAACGGAAGTATTCAGGTTCATTTTGTAGATAAACGAGAGGGGAAACCAAAGCAAGAGTAATAAACTCCATTTTGCAAGGGGAAGCTTTTGTATGAGTAAGCCGAAAGTCAGGATGAAGAGCGGAACCAGATACATCCCCACGCGATCCATGGGATAATTCACATGCATGAGTTCGGCAAAGAGAACAATGGAAATCAACGAAAATGCAAATAGGGCAGGAATCCAGCATTCGGGTTTTTGAATGAATGCAATGAAGCCTGTTTTCTTCCAGTTGGATAAAAAGATTAGTCCCAGAATTACGAAGAGAAACAGAAAGACGAATTTCAGGAAATGGTTATCTGTGAATAAAACGTTTTTACTGAGGGTTTTGCCCGTCACTTCCCACAAACCATCCAAGCTTCCCCACCAAAGAGCTCCCGCCTTTTTGAGTTTATTGATGTAAATGTAAACCGGAATTAAAAAGGTGATGAAACACAACGTAGTAATCCAGAAACCGAATAATTGTTTTGCAGTGAATTGTTTTGCGCGGATAACAGAAATAAAGATGAGGTAGAATAGGAGTATTACTAATGGGATCAGTAAACTCAGATTGCAAAGCAGGGCGACGATAAAAAAGAAAATTAGCGCAATAAAATGAGTGGTCTTATGGCTCTCTAACCAAAGTTGGATGAAACAAAAAGCCAGCATAAGAAATGCCAGGGAAGGACCGTAACCGCGGGAAAAGGAAAAATAATCAAAGATCCAATGCACGGAAATGAGTGCCAAAAAAATCAGGATGGAGAAGTTGGTTTTGGTTTTTAACAGGAACTTCAGGCTCGCAAAGAAGTAGATGGGGAAGGAGCAAAGTGCAAATAAGCGGTATGCAAAAAAGTGATCTCCGAATAAACGGAAGAATTGATTTGAAACCAATGAATTCAAGATGTGGTTATTGGCATCCATGGTTGCACCCCGACCCGGCAGATATCCTGTTTGGATATACCCATAAAGGGTTGCCAGCTCATCAAACAAAGGTTCAACAAACAAAGCTCTTAAGATGGCATAGCCCATTAAGAAAAGAAAAAGTGGCCAGATGAGCCACTTATTATCTAATCGAAAGAATGTCATTTATTTTGTTCGAACCGTGCGTTGTTCGATGCGTTTTTCAAATTTTTCCCCTTGGAAGATGCGTTGAACGAAAATTCCCGGTGTGTGAATGAAATTAGGGTCCAATTCTCCTGCAGGAACCAATTCTTCCACTTCAGCAATGGTTATTTTACCAGCCATGGCCATCATCGGATTGAAATTGCGAGCAGTTGCTTTAAAGATCAGGTTTCCTTCCGTATCACCTTTCCATGCTTTCACAATGGCAAAATCTGCTGTTAGGGCACTTTCCAAAATATGGGGTTTGCCATTGAAAACGCGCACCTCTTTTCCTTCGGCAACTTCTGTTCCATATCCGGCAGGTGTGAAGAACATCGGGATCCCGGCACCACCGGCTCTGCAACGTTCTGCGAGTGAACCTTGAGGAATCAGATCCACTTCCAGTTCGCCCGAAAGCATCTGACGTTCAAATTCTTCGTTTTCCCCCACATAGGAAGAAATCATTTTTTTGACCTGCTTATTTTGTAATAATAATCCTAGTCCAAAATCATCTACACCGGCATTGTTCGAGATACAAGTCAATCCCTTTGTTCCCATCTTCACCAATTGTCCGATGGAATTTTCAGGAATACCACATAGTCCGAATCCACCAACCATCAAGGTCATATTATCTTCGATGCCAACCAGGGCCTCTTCAACGTTTTTTACAACTTTATTCATAATTAAAAGGAAATATCCGGTGGAATGATGTTCGTGGAATCCGATTCTTTTATTTCAATGATCTCTCCGGTCAAAGTGAAAACCGAATTGTCATAATTTCGTGGCGCTTCAAAGTCGGTAGTCGATATGGCTATTTTAGGATCTTTATACACTTTGTTCATGTAATATCCATAAATTGGAAGTGCAGTTCGAGCCCCTTGGCCTTGGTCTGTACTTCGGAAGCGAACTCCGCGATCTTCAGCTCCAACCCAGACACCTGTTGCCAGATCCGGAGTCAAACCAACGAACCAACCATCCGCATTATTTTGAGTTGTACCAGTTTTACCTGCTGTTGGATAAGAAATGTTTCCGTATTCAGAACCACCTCGCAACCTACTGGCTGTACCTCCTTGTACTACGCCTTTCATCATTTTTAAGACGGTATAAGCAACATTTTCGTTCATTGCTTCCTTGGAAACCGTTTTCGCACTGTAGATCACATGCCCTGAACGATCTTCAATTCGTAAGATACTTGTTGGTTTATTGAAAATTCCTTTATTAACGAAAGTTGCCTGGGCACCAACCAATTCATAAAGTGACAAGTCCATGGACCCTAAGCACATGGCAGGAACGATATCACGATCAAGCAGATCAATATCCATGTCGCGCATCAGTTTTGCTACCGTTTTTGGTCCGGCTAAGGCACCCATTTGTTTCATCGTATAAACCACCACATTGTTCATGGAATTGGCCAATCCTTTTGCGATGGAAACAGTTCCTCCTTTTCCACTTCCGTCTGAATTGTGCGGACACCATTGCCCATCCGGATTTCCATTCGGGTCGTACAGATCAACGCAATAGTTGATATTTGGGATCACCAATCCCGGTTTCACAACGTTCATCGTAATTCCGGCAGCATAAACGAATGGTTTGATAGTGGAACCTACTTGTCGTTTGCCCAATTTTACGTGATCGTAGGCAAAATGATCGATATTCGTACCGCCAACCCAGGCTTTTACAAATCCGGTACTCGGTTCGATGGAGATCAAGCCGGCTTGTAAGAATGATTTGTAATACCTCATTGAATCCATCGGACTCATGATCGTGTCCCGCTCTCCATTCCAACTGAATACCCGCATTTGGATCGGCTCATTGAAGATCCGTTTGATTTCTTCATCCGACAAACCTGCATTTGATAGATTGCGGTAGCGATCTGAACGTCGCATGGAAGAATTCAGGATGCTTTTCACTTCATCATCCGATAAGGTGTTCGAAAATGGCCAATTTTTCGACGACTTGTTGTTTTTGTTGAATTGTGGCTGCAAAGTTTCTTTCAAATGTCTTTCCAGTGCGTACTCTGCGTGTTCCTGCATATCTGCATTCAAAGTCGTGTAAATACGTAATCCGTCTCTATAAATGTCATAAGGAAGGCCATCTTCACGTTTGTAAACCAATGAACCATCTTCTTTCTTTGAATTCAACAGGTCAGTTACTTCATTGCGCAATGATTCTCTAAAATAAGGAGCAATTCCTCTTTTATGATCCACAATTTGATAGTTTGTAATCAATGGTTTTTTGCTCAAGATATCGTATTCTGCTTGCGTTAATTTCTGACGAAGTGCACTATTTTCCTCGTTTGAATTTTTGAGCCATTGCATCAAAACCTGATTGCGCCTTGTCAATGCATTAATACTGTCAGAAGCTCTTGCACCAGCGATTTCAGCGGCAGTAATTGATTCCGGACTAACTCCCTTGTTTCTCGCCAATGAAAGGCGGTAATTTTTGATCTTGAAAGTGTATGGATTATACAAAGCCGGGTTTTTACACATTCCGACCAACATAGCAGCTTCTTCTTTCGATAATTCTGCCGGTTTCTTATTGAAGTAGACTTTTGATGCATTGGAAATTCCAACCGCATTGTACAGGAAGTCGAATTGGTTCAAGTACATCGTGATGATCTCTTCTTTTGTAAAACGTGCTTCCAAACGCGTTGCGATAATGTTTTCCCGTGCTTTTTCATTCAAACGGCTCCACATTCTCCCGATTCTTCCGGAACTTGCTTCCACTTCTTCACCATTTGCCCGAGCCAATTCCTGGCGTTCACGCAATTGAAGTGTATAGAGCTGTTTTGCAAGTTGTTGTGTAATGGTGGAAGCACCTCCGGCACCACCAACATTGATGATTGCTCGTCCTACCGCTCTGAAATCAACTCCGGAGTGTTCGTGAAAACGTTCATCTTCCGTAGAGATCAAGGCATCGGTTACATTCGGGCTTATTTTGCGGTATTCGACAGAAGTCCTGTTGATCTTCCAGTAGCGACCCAATTCCGTTTCACCATCATCGGCAATAATCACGGATGCCAATAATTCCGGTGGATTGTCAAGCATCGCAACGGGAGGAAGGTTATCTTCCGATTGAAATAAAAGCAATGCCCCTATGAAATAAAGTGGGAAAGTGGCTAACAACCAATAGGTGATAGTTGCTCTTTTGTGCTCTTTCGGTGAAAAAGACGACGCAGTCGGTCCTTTACTTTTTTGTGCCATACGACTCATTTGAATGGTAAAAATAACGAAATTCGATTCGCAACAGCAAATATCGATATTCGGAAGCAATAGTTTAGCTAATCGGAAGATACTTTCTAACAAAAAAATGCTAAAAAGAATGTTTAAATGATTGGGGTCGAATATGGATTGGGTATAAATGAAGTATGGACGCGATGCATCGCGTCCATACACAAAATTTTTATCTAACAAGTAGGGGCGAAAAATTTTTCGCCCCTACTTGTTTCTATTTTTTCTTGTTATGCTCTTTTATGAAATTTTCAATCGCTGCAGTCATACTCGGTGCATTTGGCATTGGAGCATGGACATCCAGTCTCAGGTTGTTTTTCACCACTGCATTTGCTGTGGTGGGGCCGAATGCTGCGATAAGGGTTTTGTTTTGCTTGAAATCCGGGAAGTTCTTGAATAAACTTTCAATTCCACCCGGGCTGAAGAAAACAAGCATGTCGTAATAAACATCTTCCAGATCACTCAAATCAGAAGCAACTGTTCTGTAAAGCATTGCTTTGGTGAAAGGAATTTTCGCTTCTTCCAATGTCAATGGAATTTTATCTTGTAAAATATCGGTACAAGGAAGGAGGAATTTTTCCCCTTTGTGTTTTTTAATGGGATCCACCAAATCTTCGATAGTCTGTTTTCCAAAGAAGATTTTGCGTTTACGGTACGTTACATACTTCTGCAAGTATAAAGCTACTGCCTCTGAAATACAGAAATACTTCATGGTATCTGGAACTTCAAATCGAATTTCTTCTGCGATACGGAAAAAGTGATCAACAGCAGTTTTTGAAGTTAAAATGACAGCAGTATGATCTTTAATATCGATTTTATGAGTCCGGAATTCCTGAACAGGTACACCCTCCACGTGAATAAACGGCCTGAAATCAATTTTCAACTTATACTTTTCGGCCAAATCAAAATAGGGAGACTTATCGCCTTCTGGTTTCGGTTGTGAAACCAATATTGTCTTAATACTCAAGGTTTATTTTGTTTTAGCGTTCAACATTTATTTAACCTAACCAACCTGAAACCTCACCCGGAAAGACCAGCTTTATACCGATCAGAAGAGGCAAAATTTCGAGGCTCCAAAGGTACAAAATTATATAATACCATGATACACCAAGTTGCATGGCGTGATAAAAAGCGCGAATAATTCGTAAAACGATGAAAAACAGGAAGGTTCCACCGATAATAAGTTTGGATTCGGTTACCAATTCCGGTTGAAAATAGATGAAGAAAAACTCAATTAAGATAACAATTCCGGCAGTTTGGGCCATAGTCAGTGTCAATTGATTGACTTCCTGGATAATTTGGCTGAAACCGGTGATTGTTCCCGCTAATGAAATCGTAAAAAGATGATAGAGCAGTAAAATTCCGGGGAAAGTTGTCAGTACAATTGTTTGATAGGTATTGAAATCCACGATGGAAAAGTGATTATACCAATAAATGTAGATCCCACTGATAATAATGTACTGAAAGACCAAAAAAATGGATGAAAGCGGATTTTCCCTGATCCCGTTTTTATACTGTTCCGAAAGACTTTGAAAGAAAAAGGTGTTTTGTCCGAGGATCAAAAATATTTCGCGCTGTCTCAAACGAGCCACCGAAATCAATAAGAGACACAATCCTAAAGCTGCAATGATCAAATAAGAGTAGTTGGAACTCCTTTCTGTGAGAACCATCACTTCATTTGCCGCCGAAGTAGTAAAGAATTGTCCGCTTAATTGCATGAACCAAATTAATATCCTGGTACAAAAGTACTATTTGTAATTCATTGTTTCATTTTTATTCATTCGGTGATTTGATTACATTTGCACTAAATAATTGAAAATAAATTCAAATGAAATCTGATTTATATTCTCATCCGGATTATCTATTAATGGATGAATTGCTTACAGATGAGCAAAAGTTGGTACGTGACGCCGCTCGTGCGTGGGTAAAAAAAGAGGTTTCTCCAATCATTGATGAGCACTATGAAAAGGCGACTTTTCCAATGCATTTGTTGAAAGGGTTAGGAGAGATCGGTGCTTTTGGACCCTATATTCCGGAAGAATATGGCGGGCCGGGATTGGATCAGATTTCTTACGGTTTGATTATGCAGGAATTGGAGCGTTGTGATTCCGGATTGCGTTCTACAGCTTCAGTTCAAAGTTCTTTGGTGATGTACCCAATCTGGAAATACGGTTCCGAAGAGCAAAAGAAGAAATATTTGCCAAAGCTGGCTACCGGTGAAATGATGGGTTGTTTCGGATTGACCGAGCCTGATCATGGTTCGGATCCGGGAAGTATGATTACCAACTTCAAGGACATGGGTG
>Ga0247691_1000081_pt1 | contig 26105 bp, 21 predicted proteins | sample CNK32_metaG_FD_182721 | JGI IMG/M metagenome (GOLD analysis project Ga0247691, IMG submission 182721) | Soil microbial communities from Purdue University Martell Research Forest, Indiana, United States - CNK32 | ecosystem: Environmental > Terrestrial > Soil > Temperate forest > Bulk soil...
CCCAATAATAAAGCACGCGGGTATTCCCGTTTGAATCTCTAAAATCAGGATGGTTGTAATCCAATCCCTGGTCCACAAATCCAATGATCACGTCTTTTCCTTTAAAAGGTGTTTGCAAACCTCCCAATCCCTGGTGAACAGGTTTTACAAAGTGTGTTACCAAACTGGTATCATTTAAAGGTTTGGGGGCTGAAAATTCCAGGTAGAACGATTTGATGAGTTTGGAATCCATCGCTGCTTTTATCCAAGTCGGTTTTGCCTGGACGTAAATCCACTCACGTGTGACCTGCTTCACGGAAATCTCTTTCACAGCCAATAAGGCATCCAGATTCCCCGAATTGGTAATTGCAAAGGCCATGGGAATAGCAGGCTGCTCTTCCAATAGTTTCCTGAATCGGAAATTATCCGTTTGAGCAAAAGCATGAACTGAATTAATCAAAATTAATCCTGCTATGAATAATATTTTATTTACTTTCACCGCTTGTTGTAGTAGTTTTCCTATGAACATTTTTTTTAACCTTTAATATAGAATACTCTAAATATCTTTCTGCAAATTAAGATATTTGTTTAAAAGGAACTGTATTCCACTCAAAAAAGAATTAATAATCATGAAGAAAAGAATCCTCACATTGTCATTTGCCCTTTTTTCCATAGGCGTAATGAACTTTATTTACGGTCAGAAAGTTGAAGAAATTAAAGACTGGTATAATGGCCCAACTCCCGGAATGAACACTGAAAAAGCTTATTCTAGTTTGAAAAAGCAAAAGTCGACAACCGTTATCGTTGCAGTTATTGATTCAGGTATTGACATCGAGCATAAAGACTTGCAGGGAAAAATCTGGACAAATGAAGATGAGATTCCAAATAACGGGATTGATGATGATAAGAACGGGTACATTGACGATGTTCACGGATGGAACTTCTTAGGTAGCCCGGATGGTCAGAACCAGGATTTCGCACGTTTGGAGAAAACACGAATCTGTGCTGAATTGCATGCGAAATTCAAGGATAAATCGGAATCGGATATTTCTGATGCTGACAAAGCGGATTACGCAAAATACAAAGAGCTTTTGAAATCAGTTGAAGCTGAGCGTCAGGAGAATTTGGGTGCATTGGAACAATACACTCAATTGGAGCAAATGCTACCGATGTTGAAAGCGACATTGATCGAGAAACTGGGTGAGAATTTCACAGAGAAAGATGTGGATGCTTGGAAAGCAGAATCTCCTCAAGATCTTCAATTGAAACAATTAGGAAAATACATCGCAAACGGACAATTGTCTGAAGAGGCTATCAAAGAAGGAATTCAACATTTGAATGCGAGTGCGAATTACCAATTGAATATGGAATACAACGATCGTCAGTTTATCGGGGATGATCCGGACGATTTCAATGATGTTCATTATGGAAACAGCGATGTAGAAGGACCTGATGCATTACACGGAACACACGTTGGTGGAATTATCGGTGCTGTAAGACACAATGAACTGGGTGGTGACGGTGTTGCTGAAAACATTCGTTTGATGTCAGTACGTGCAGTTCCGGATGGAGATGAGCAAGACAAGGATGTTGCCCTGGCAATCCGTTATGCAGTAGACAATGGCGCTTCCGTTATCAACATGTCATTCGGTAAAGCTTACTCAAAACACCAGAAAGAAGTTTACGAAGCAATGCTTTATGCTGATGCTAAAGGAGTGTTATTGGTCCACGCGGCAGGTAATGATGGTGTAAACCTGGATGAAAATCCGAACTTCCCGACAAATGAATACTCTTTCCAGGCAAAACCTTTGGACATGTATCTGTGCGTTGGAGCATCCACACGTGATAAAAAGAATTTGGCTGCAGCTTTCTCAAACTTCAGTTCCCGTCAGGTAAATATTTTCGCTCCCGGATTTGAGATCTACAATACGATTCCTCAAAGTGATTACAAGATCCTTCAAGGTACATCTATGGCTGCTCCGATGGTTGCCGGTGTTGCTGCTTTGTTGAAATCTTACTTTCCGTCATTAACAATGAAAGAGATCAAAGATATCATGTTGGCTTCTGCAAAACAATACAAAGGAACAATGATCCCTTCTCCTGGAACAGGAACATCTATTGACTTTGGAACACTTTCTACGACAGGCGGAGTAATTGATATTTCAGCTGCTGTGAAAATGTGTCAGGCAAAAGTTAAAAAGTAATTATTATCAACTATATTTAATACCGTTCGTCAGCTGACGAACGGTATTTTTTTTGCCTATGAAAACAATGAAACTCATTCCGCTCTTACTTATCGGGGTTTACCTGCTTGCCGGATTTACTACTCCAAAACCAAGTGAAACAGAGAAAATCGATCAATTGATTGATAAATGGCATAAAGCCGCTGCTGAAGCGAATTATACAAACTACTTTGCATTCATGGCTGACAACTTCATTTTCATGGGGACGGATCCGGCAGAACGTTGGAATAAAGAGCAATTCGGAGCATTTTGCAAACCTTACTTCGACCAGGGAAAAGGATGGGATTTCCGTAAAATTGAACGTCACATTGAAATTTCAAAAGACGGCAAATTCGCTTGGTTTGACGAGAAAATCGATACCTGGATGAAAGATTGCCGTGGAAGTGGCGTCCTAATGAAAGTAGGGAAGGAATGGAAACTCAGTCAATACAACTTGGCTGTATTGATTGAAAACGATAAGATTCAGGACTTTATCAAATTGAGGAATGAAACAAAATAGTTTCATTCCGTTCAAAATGTTCAAAGGTTAAAATGGTTCAAAATTGGAATTGAACTATTGAACTTTTAAACCTTTTTAAACCTCCTTTAACTCTCCCAATAATAGTTAACGATGTAAACCGTGGCATCGCTTTTGTTATCTTGAAAAGTAAGAAAACACTTGATAATGAAACGGTTCGTTTATTTGGGGTTGATCATGATAACCGGGTTATCATTCAACACATTCGCTCAAGAAAGTGACAGTACAGGTATGCCTGGAGATAATTTTGATTTACAGGCAGCATTGAATCTTTTTAAACAATCCAAAGATTTAAAAGACTTCGAAAAGAAACTCAATACGGAATCAAACGGAGTCAACAATTTAGATTTGGACGGAAACAACACCATTGATTACATTCGTGTGGTTGACAAAAAAGACGGAAGTAATCACGCAATTTTATTACAAATTCCAATCAGTAAGACGGAAACACAGGATGTAGCGGCAATCGCTATCGAAAAACGCGGTGATGCTGAAGCTCAATTGCAGATTATCGGCGATAAAACCTTATATGGTGAAGAAACCATTATGGAGCCGATTGATGAGAAGGAAACTAAAAAAACAACGGGACCATCAGCACTCACACCTCCGACAGTGATTGTCTTCGTGAACGTTTGGTATTGGCCATGTGTTCAATACATGTATGATCCTTATTACGATCCATGGTATTCCCCTTATTACTGGGATTATTATCCATCCTGGTGGAATCCGTGGAGACCTGTTTATTATTACGTTTATTATGACCGCATGTACTATTATCATGGCTGGTGTCAGTATACTACGGTTTATCATGTCCCGAATGCACATCGGATCTATCTGAACAACAGATCTAGCAGTCCATCCGTAAGAACGCGATATGCTCCACAACAAGCTGCTTTCAAAGGAAGAATGGTCAGTAGTCAATCTGCACTAAAATCGAAAGGTCGTACGGAACCTGCAAATGGAAAAGCGGGCAATGCAGTAAAAAATTCGGGAAGAACTGATGGTACAAAGATTGAAACTACACGTCCTAAAACAAACTCTGAACCAAAAGTACGTGAGCAAGCAGTTCCGAGACCGGTCAATCCCAATAACAGGGGAACGATCAATAATGGTGGAACAAACAAGGACAATAATAATGGGAACACGCGAACAGTAGAGCCCGTTAGAAAAAATCCTACAACAGCTCCACAGCAAAGACCTGTAGAAAGAAGTCCGCAACGGGTTAATCCACAACCTCAAAGGCAAACTCAGCCAGCTAGACAAGTTCCGCAGAACAGACCGGTTGTCAGACCTGGAAATGGTGGTGGCGGCGGACAAGGAAGAGGACGATAAAAAAAGTAGGGGCGAAAAATTTTTCGCCCCTACTTTTTTTTGAAAATATATGTTCTTATTTCTTTTGCTTGTTTTTTGCTCTTTCCTGTTGTTGCTTTTGAGCGTCGTCCAGGCGTTGCATAAAGCTCGATTTCTTTTTCGGCTCGGTACCTTTCTTCGCTGAATTTGTTTGGGCTGCAGCCATTTTCGCTTTCAACTTTTCTTCATCCACGAAGAACTTCTTGATAATAAACATCAAGATGATAGTCATCAATGTGGAGATGAAGTAATAGTAACTCAAACCTGAAGAATAGTTGTTGAAGAAGAAGATCATCATTATTGGGAACATGTACATGATAATTTTCATGTTCGGCATACCCGGCTGTTGCTGTTGCGTCATGTTTGACGAATTCAAATGCGTATAAGCCAAAGTAGTTACAGCCATCAGTAAGGTAAACAATGAAACGTGATTACCATATAATGGAATGTATGTTCCAAAATCCCAGATTGAATCGAATGAAGACAAATCTTCCGCCCAAAGGAATCCGCGTTGTCTCAAACTGAATGTTGCCGGAAAGAAACGGAAGACGGCCAATAAGATAGGCATCTGGAAGAGCATTGGTACACAGCCGGCCAGGGGAGAGGCTCCCGAAGCGCGATAAAGTGCCATCATATCCATTTGCTTTTTCATCGCATCTTCCTTCTTCGGATATTTCGCATTGATATCATCGATTTGTGGTTTCAGGATCTTCATCTTAGCGGATGAAACGAACATTTTCCACTGAACCGGCATCAAAACCAATTTCAGGATAATGGTCAATAATAAAATCGCAAGTCCCGCATTGACTCCCAGGTTCATAAAGAATGTAAACACCGGTTGTACTGCATACAAGTTGATCCAACGGAAAAGCCCCCAACCTAAATTCAGGATATCGTCATAATCCTTGTCATAAGATGCTAAAACATGGTAATCATTTGGTCCGAAATACCAGGAGAAGCTCGCTTTTCCATCTTTCACGGACTGCATACCCAAATTCAATTTTGAACGGTATTTACGAATGTGTGTAAAGAATTCCTTGGAACCTTCCTTGTAATTGGTCGAAGTGAATTTTGTTCCTTTTACTTTGAACCCGTTATCTGCATCCAGGATAGAGGAGAAGTAGCTTTGTTTGTAAGCCACCCATTTCATATCTGTTTCTGCCGTTTTATAACTTTCAGCAACCTCACTGTTCCAATCCAATTTACCGTCAGCAGATTCATAACAGATCGTGGAAACTTTGCGTTGTTCCGAAAGCAATCTCTCTGAACGAAGCATTTCCATCTGCCAATCCAGCATCACTGAATTCGGTAATACTTTTCCATTCAAATCTTTCAATTCAATGGTGTATCCCAAATCGTAACCACCTTTCAAATTGTAAGTGTAAATGATTGAACCATCAGCCACATCGTGTTTGAACACAACTTTGTGCTTGGTTTTCGAAACGATTTCAAACTGTTTGTTCCCCGTTGCATATTTGTGCCCGGAAATATTGAAGATCACTTGATTCGTCTGATCTCCATCCTTGAACAAATAAAGCGGTGTAATCTTTCCGTCTTTCTTTGCAAAGTTCAGGTACGATTCGTATTCTTTCAATTGAACAGCTGAAACAACTCCACCTTTCGTGGAAAAATCCACAATTAGTTTCTCTGACTCCAAACGGATAATTTCTCCCTTTGCAATAACTTTGGTTGGAGTCTTTACTCGAGCAGCAATGATGGTATCCGTTTTAGTTTTTTCATTCAGATAAACCGGATTCCCTTTGTCATCCTTGATCTGATTTCCATCCTTATCTTTCTTAGCAACAAGCTTCGGTTTGTTTTTCTCTGCTTTTTCTGTCGAATCCGCATCCTTTTTCGCTTGCTCGGCTAATTCTTTTTGCTCTTTTTGCGTGGCTTTCTTCTCCTTATCACTTGGTTGGCTCATGTAAGTGAACACCACCAATAAGGCGCCAATAAGCGTAAGACCAATAACTGTATTCCTATCCATTCGTGTTGTTGTTTATTCTCTGTTTAATATCTCATTATCCGACACCGCGGATCATTTATCAAAAGTGGTGCTTCATTTTGCGTTTGAATTGCTCATGACTGCACTGCCGTTTGTCTTTCATCAGTAAGCCCACATTATAATTGCTCATGACTGCACTACCGTTTGTCTTTCATCAGTAAGCCCACCGGGCTTACTTCTTATGCTTTATAGCCGCTTTCACAAAAGCAACAAATAAAGGGTGTGGATTATCCACGGTACTCTTGTATTCCGGGTGATATTGCGCACCAACGAACCAAGGGTGATCCGGAATCTCAACTACTTCAACCAATCCTGTTTCAGGATTCTTTCCTGTAGCGATCATTCCAGCTTTTTCGAAGGCTTCCAAATAGTCGTTATTGAATTCATAACGGTGACGGTGTCTTTCTTCGATTGATTCCGTATTGTAAGCCGAAGCAACTTGTGTGTCGGGTCTCAATTGGCATTTATAAGCTCCCAAACGCATGGTTCCTCCCATGTTTGAAATGCTTTTTTGTTCCGCCATCATAGAGATAACAGGATATTTCGAATCTTCTGCGATTTCAGTTGTGTGTGCGTCTTCGTATTTCAGGACGTGACGTGCAAATTCAATGACTGCACATTGCATTCCCAAACAGATCCCAAAGAATGGTACCTTGTTTTCACGTGCAAAACGAACTGCTTCGATTTTACCACTGATACCGCGTGAACCGAATCCAGGTGCTACCAAGATACCATCCAGATCTCCCAATTCAGCTTCGATATTTTGTTTGGTCAACGATTCGGAATGAATCCATTTCACATTCACACGAGCTTCATTTGCGACTCCTCCGTGAATAAACGCCTCTGAAATTGATTTGTATGAATCTTTTAATTCAACGTATTTACCAACCAAGCCAATATTCACTTCCTGGATCGGGTTCTTTAAACGTGTCAGGAACTCTTTCCATTTCGTTAGGTCCGGAGAATTTTTAGAAGGTAAGCCTAGTTTTTCCAAGGCTACTTTATCCAATTCTTCTGCTTGCATCAAAAGTGGAACATCGTAGATCGATTCCGCATCACGCGATTCAATTACCGCATTCATGCTCACATTACAGAATTTCGCGATCTTCTTACGAATCGTCAAATCCAGTTCATGTTCTGTTCTACAACATAAGATATCCGGTTGAACACCCAATTCAAGCAATTGCTTCACGGAGTGTTGTGTAGGTTTTGTTTTCAATTCGCCTGCAGCAGACAAATAAGGGATCAATGTCAGGTGAATAACCAAACAATCATTCTCAAATTCCCACATCATCTGACGTACAGCCTCCACAAACGGAAGAGATTCGATATCACCGACTGTACCACCGATTTCCGTAATGACGATGTCAAATTTCCCGGTTTTACCCAAAATTTGAATACGCTCTTTAATTTCGTCTGTGATATGAGGAATGATCTGAACTGTTTTCCCTAAATACTCTCCTTTACGTTCTTTTTCAATGACGTTCTGGTAGATTCTTCCGGTAGTTACATTGTTTGCTTGCGAAGTAGGAACATTCAGGAAACGTTCGTAATGACCTAAGTCCAAATCTGTTTCAGCTCCATCATCCGTTACGAAACACTCGCCGTGCTCATAAGGATTCAATGTTCCCGGATCGATATTGATGTAAGGATCTAATTTTTGGATTGTCGTAGAGTAACCGCGTGCCTGAAGCAATTTTGCTAAAGAAGCTGAGATAATTCCTTTACCCAAGGATGATGTTACCCCCCCGGTTACAAATACGTATTTTGTTGAATTGGACATATATAAAAATTGTAACTACGGGGCGCAAAATTACATCAAATAAATGAATAAACACGAATGTTTGAATTGCTTTTTTAGAAATAAAGGTGAAGTGTGGAAAACTACTTTTAGATGTGTTTTAAAAATCGGTGAAATGAAATTGAAAATTGAAAATGAAGAATTGAAAAGAAAAGGGAAACTCATTAGATTGAAACAATTATCATTTCAGCCTAGTTAATTCAATCTTATCAATTTTACATTCTCCATTCTCAATTAATAGGGCAGACCATCATTCAGGAATGTCTGAAAGTAAAACCGTGGCTTTCTCGCTTCTTTCCGGGTGAACACATTGCTTCCGGATTCATTCAAGCGCGGATAATGAGGTGTTCTTCTCACCATTTTCTTTGGGAAAAGGACCAAATCGTGGCTGATCTTGTTCTGAAAAACATGCCGGATCTGTTCACTATCCCAGCCAAGTCTTGCTCCGGCAGTTTGAACTCCTACAAAACGATGTTTGAATTCTCCATATAAAATCCCATGATTGAGCTTTCCAAAAGGTCTTTCGGTCAAATTCCTGTATCCGTTCGGAGCGCCAGGAAGCGGTGTCCGATCCCAATTCGTTTCACCGGATTCGCCTGTCCAGATAGTTAAACCAACACTGGCTTTATACAGACTGTCCCTGTAAGAAACGATCAAACTCCCTGTTCGAAAGCGATCTCTTGCCTGTCCGCCAAACACATCATTTTCCAAAAGAATGTCCACACGTTGAATTCCGATATTCCAGGCTCCGGAACGCTGGGAAGTCCCCACACGATCCAGATACCAATAATGCGCATATCCGATGGAATATTCCGATTTGGATTGATGCAAGGGCCCATCCCAATCCATATTCAGCGGATTCTTGCCCTTTCCGAACATCAAAACACCACCGGCACTGAGCCGAAGCTCACCAAAATGAGAGCGGTTTCCTAAGTTTGCCAAAAAATAACGAGTTGTGACTCCTGCATTCAGTTGCATAAAGTCATTGCCTGCAAATCCATCCAATTTGAATCCCAATGAATTTTGATGGGAACCGAATGCGATCAGGACAGTTGCTTTTATTCCTGCACCGGGTTTCCAGCGATTCTGGCTAAATACCACCATCGGAAGTAAGAGGATTAAAAATAAGAAGCGATTCATCGAAAACGAATTTACAATTTTCAGACCGAAATCGTCTGTCTTCACGAAATACATCCAATTAACCACTTAAAATGCCGTTTAGTCCAAACTCGTGTGTTTCGCTTGAGATTTCATTTAACTTTGGTTTATGTTTAAAGCAAGAAGGACATATTGGATGGCACAGATAGGAGGATGGGCTTTGCTTTCCCTGCTTATCTTTTCGGCATCCACCTTTTCAAATCAAAGTATCGATCTGAAAACGATTGTCATTTCAACGAGTTGCTTCTTCGTGTTGGGAATCGCATTGACTCATTTGATGCGTTATTTCTTCATTGCAATGGGCTGGCTGAATATGCGTTTGTCAAACCTGATTCCACGTGTTCTGATCACCTCCATTGTTGTTGCTGCAATCATGTCGCTTTTGAATATGCTTGTTTCCCATTTCCTTTCTAAAATCCCTTTTAAATTCTCCGTTGTTGAATTTTCCCTGAACGTTTCGGCAACACTAATTTTCTTTGTCTTATGGAACAGTGTTTACTTCACCTTTCACTTTTTCCAGCGCTCAAGAGAGCAGGAGTTGAGTAACCTGCAATTAACTGCCAGTCACAATGAAATTGAGTTGAAGAACCTGCGTTCACAGCTGAATCCACACTTTTTATTCAATTCCCTGAATTCAATCCGTGCGTTGATTGACATTGAACCCTACCGCGCGCAAGAAAACATTACCAAACTTTCCAATCTTTTAAGAAAGTCATTAATCATCGGCAGTGAGCAACTCGTACCAATGGAAGAGGAGCTGTCAATTGTACAGGATTATCTTGACCTGGAAAAAGTCCGTTTTGAAGAGCGCCTGGAAATCGTTCAGGAGTTGGACCCAACCGTGATGGACTTGCTGATCCCTCCGTTCATTCTTCAAACCCTGGTGGAAAATGCCTTGAAACATGGTGTCTCGCAGTTAATCGAAGGTGGAACGGTTTGGATCCGAACTAAAAGAAGAGCAGAATCCATTATCCTGGAAGTCGAGAACAATGGAAACTTGCGATCTACCCGAAAGGATTCCATGGGAATAGGGATTTCCAATACACTTAGAAGATTGGAACTTCAATACAAAGGAAAAGCACATTTTGAATTAAAACAGAATACCCCAAATACTGTTATTGCAATTATTGAAATTAAGGAACTATGAGAACTATAATCATTGATGATGAGCGTCTTGCACGAGAGGAATTAAAGAAACTCTTGAAGGATTATCACGAAATTGAGATCATCGACGAAGCGAAGAACCCGGAGGAGGCAATTGAGAAGATCAAAGCGTTAAAACCTGATCTGATCTTCCTGGATATTCAAATGCCGGGCATGACCGGATTCGACATGTTGAAGAAACTGGATGAAATTCCGCAGGTCGTTTTCGTTACCGCTTTTGACGATTTTGCCTTGAAGGCTTTCGAAGTGAATGCATTGGATTACGTACTGAAACCGGTTGATCCGGCGCGTTTGGATGAAACCATCAAGAAATTACTCACGAATTCCGACGATTTCCAATCCACTGCAAAGGCCCCGAAAATTGATCGTTCTTCCCGACCATTAACTATTTCCGACTCAATTTTCATCAAGGACGGTGAAAAATGTTTCTATGTCTCATTGGACAAAGTGCGCATGTTTGAAAGTGACGGAAACTACGTAAAGGTTTACTTTGAGAAGAGCAGACCACTGATTTTAAGGTCATTAAATAGCCTGGAAGAACGTTTGGAGCCACAGCATTTTTTCAGAGCGAACAGAAAATACATCATCAACCTGAACTGGATCCAAAAAGTTGAAAACTGGTTCAATGGTGGTTTGCAGGTGGAATTGAAACCTTTAATTGTCAAGACGGCAACAGGAGAAGAGATCCGTGAAGGTGAGAAGATTGAAATCTCCAGGCGACAAGCTATTAAGTTTAAAGAGCTGTTTTCTATATAATTCAAAATGTTGAATTCAAAATGCAAAACTTATATCTAAAAGTTGAATTCATTGTACCAACTTTGGAATTTTGCATTTTGAATTTTTAATTCTCTACAAGAGTGATTCCGTTCTCGTGGAGACTGATCAGTCTTTGTTTGTACAGATTTCCAACGACTTGTTTGAATACTTTTTTGGACCAACCGGTTCTGTATTGGATCTCTTCCGGATCGGATTTATCCGTCAAATCCAGGAATCCGCCGTTGTTCTCTAACATGGTCAGTAATTTTTGAGCGTGGGTATCGATTTTATCGTAGCCAGCGCGTTCCAAAACAATATCCAATTTACCGTCAGGTCTTACTGTTTTTACAAATCCTCTCAAGGTTTCGCCCATTCTTACACGACGGTGCAATTCATTTTTGAAGATCAATCCTTGGAAGCGGTTATTGACCAATACTTTCAATCCCAGCTCGGTGAATTCCCAAACCATCAGATCTACTTCGTCATCCGCTTGTAATTCGTCGTTCTCAACTGTTTCCATGTACATCCCGATGCGCGATGTCCCGACCAAACGCTCGGTAGCTTCATCGATATACATGTAAATGAAATAATGCTTTCCTTCTTCCAAAGGTTTCGGTTGTTCACGGTAGGGAATGAGCAAATGCTTTTCAACACCCCACTCGGCAAAAGCACCGTATTGGTTCACTTCTGCAATCTTCAGGAACGCAAACTGATTTACAAGGATTTTTGGGGTAAGTGTTGTCGCAATGATTCTTCCTTCCGAATCCTTGTACAAAAACACTTTGATCATGTCATCTATCTGAAAAGACGGATCAACATATTTCGTTGGCAACAACACATCGTTACCTTCTTCATCTTCCAAATAAGCTCCGGGACTCGTAAAACGGTCGAGGCGCAATTCATTATAAACTCCTAATTCCACAATGCAAAGGTAGTTATTTGAGAATTGAAAATTGAGAATGTGAAAATTTAAAAGGGAAAAGCTCAGTCACAAACTGATTTCACTTCAAATTAATCTCACATTGGAAATAGAATAACAATTAAATCTCTTATCATAAACGACTTGAATAGCAATACCTTTCATAACAACACGATTCAAAAAGGTCACAAAGCATAATATCCAGATATCATGATATTATGTTTTCGCTATATAACGAAGAGCAGATTTTATTGTTGGAATCCTAAGTGGTAAATGCTTGTTTTCTAGAAATACAAATTCCCGGATTGTTTTGCAGCGATAATCATACAAGGAAGTTTCAATTCATTGGTAATCAAAGACTGAGCAAAATTATCGAATTGAGGAAGTAAACTTTCCGAGTGATAAGCCAATGCAATCAAGTCAATGTTCTTTTCTTTCACATATCCCATCACTTTTTTCGAATAACTTCCGCTTGAAGGAAGCAGGTTCACTTCACATTTCGCACCTTTTTCGTCGTATTTGTTCCGGATCAATAAAACACGATTTTTGGTTTGTTGTGATAAACCTTCATCCGTATGTTTTTCACCGATTACGTGAACCGTAGCATCAAAAATACGTGCCAAATCACCGGCAGAACTCACAATTTGGAGACTTTCCTTCGATAGATCAATTGGAACAACGATATTTTTGATTTCCTGGTGTTTGGTTTCTTTTTGTACGATGATAAATGGAACATCACAACTAGTAATTACTTTCATTGCAAAGCTTCCGGTCAACTTTTGAAAGCCTTTCGCGCCATGAGTTCCCATCAGGATCAACTGGGCATGTTCCCGGTTTGCAATCTTACTGATATCGCTAAAAATATCGCCGACAGCGACAAGTACGAACATTTCCACACTTTCCGCAACCACTTTTGATTTGACAATTTCCCATAATTTCGCTTCAACAGCGGCAATTTTGGATTTATTATCAACCAAATGCAATAGCATGATATCCGTTCTTACGTGTCTACCAAGGAATAAGGCATAGTCCAAAGCAGTGTTTCCGACCTCTGTCAAATCATGCGGGACAATGTACAAATTTCTACTCATAGCGATTATTTTTCACCAAAATAGCCAAAAAATCGTTTCAGTAAGTGTATTAATTTTTAACATTATTATGTTGATGGAATATTTCGCCGATTATTTCACCGATTTTAACGAACATTGGCTAAAGGAACACTCATCGCAATCTAATTTTACCTTCTCTAAAAATAACTTTATGTTTGCAATCATTCTCTTACTCATTCTTTTAGCCCAGGCTACACTTTCTTACTCACTTTTCGAACTTCAACATCCGTTCTTTATTGTATTGGGTACTTTACAACTGATACTGTTCTTTGGCAGCATGCTGATCATGATGCGCACCTTCCGAAACCGAAAAACTGCGGATTACAGAAGAGGCTTTAATGCCTTTGGTGTGATGATCGCTTCCGGAGTCCCGGCTTTGGGATTTTTCCTCTTTGGAATAGTTTACCTGATCACTGGTATTGCATGGATCGAGTACATCGGGTTTGGAATCACCATTGGTATGTTTTTCGCGATTCTTGCAGGAATTATCTGGGGAAGATGGAATTGGAAAACCCATACGATCGAATTGCCTTTCGAAAATTTACCGGCGGATTCTGATGGATTGCGAATTGTTCAAATCAGTGATATCCACGTCGGAAGCTTTTTTAATAAATACGACAAAGTGGAAAAGGCAATCCGGCAAATCAATCAATTGGAGGCCGACTTCGTGTTCTTCACCGGTGATTTGGTCAATAATATTGCAGAAGAAATGTTAGGATGGGAAGCTATTTTCTCCAAAATTCAGGCAAAAATTGGAAAGTACAGTATTCTTGGGAATCACGATTATGGAGATTATGTTCCCTGGGATAAGGAGGAAACTAAAAATGACAACCTGACGAAACTGATAGCCATTCACAAGGAAATCGGATTTACACCTTTATTGAATGAAGCTATTGAGTTAAGACCCGGATTCTGGTTACTTGGTGTGGAGAATTGGGGAACGGCTCCGTTCAGACAAAGTGGAAAATTGGAAGAAACAATGGAAAAGGTACCTGCAGATTCGTTCAAACTGCTGCTTTCACACGATCCAAGTCATTTTGATGAGCAAGTCGTAACAAAAACAGATATCGACCTGACCTTATCCGGACATACGCACGGAATGCAATTTGGAATCGAGCGTTTCGGTATCAAATGGAGCCCGGTTTCTTTGCGCTATAAAAAATGGGCAGGATTATATAACGTAGGAAAGCAATTCCTCTATGTCAACCGCGGATTCGGCTACCTGGCATTTCCAGGAAGAGTAGGGATTTATCCCGAGATAACGTTGATTAAGCTTAGTCGCAGTAATTGAAAATTGAGAATGTAAAATTGATAAGTATTCAATCATAGAAAGCTGAAACAATAGTTGTTCCAATGAATTATCTCATCTTTTCAATTCTCAATTATCCATTTTCAATTGGATCAAATTCCTCTTTCAGTTTGTAAATCTGCTGTTCCACTTCATTCACAATTTCTTCAGCGGTCCTTCCTTTAGGGAAAATGGGAGTCCCAATTCGCATGTAGCTATCGAAAGGAACCGGAACAGGATCTCCTTTGGGTAGAATCTTTCCCAATCCTTTCATGTAGATCGGAATAAACGGAACATCCGGACATTGTTCCAAGACCAGGCCAACTCCTCTTTTGAACTTTTGGAACTTTTCAGGCTCACCACGAGAACCTTCCGGAAAAAGTAATAAAGAATCTCCTTTTTCGAGTACTTCAACCATCATCTGAATAGGATCCGGGCCGGTTTCACCTTCTTTGGGCCGAGAACGTGGAATCAGGATTGCATTAACAAAAAATCGTGTTAGCGCAGCTTTGAAAGGAGATTTCCCGAAATAATCCCCAGCCGCAATCGGATGGGTTTTAGCTAATTGCCGCAAAGGTAAATGCGCCATGATCGAAATCGTATCCAAATGTGAATTATGATTCCCGACAATCACACACGGACCTCTGTAGACCAGGTTTTCCTTATGAATCAGCTTGGTGCCCGAAAAAAGCTTAAGCGCCGATCGCATGATAATCGAGTAAACAATAAATAAGGTCGCCTTTTTCACTTCAGATAGTACAAATTATAGACAATATGGAAAAACACCGGAGCTGTCAGTGCCAATGAATCGATCCGGTCCAGGATTCCGCCATGGCCAGGGATTGTATTTCCCGTATCCTTCATTCCAACATCCCGCTTGATGGCAGAAACCACCACATCTCCAATAAAACCGGTAATTGCTACTGATAAACAGATCAAAATGGCTTCCATTCCCGAGAATGGGGTCAGGAAACGCAGGAAATAACCCACAACCGTGGTAGTGATGATTCCACCTATAAATCCTTCCCAAGTCTTGTTCGGGCTGATTTTCGGAATGATCTTATACCGACCGAATATTTTTCCCCAGGTAAATTGGAACACGTCGTTCATTTCCGTGATGAAAACAACAAAAAGCAATAATCCGCGTCCGCCGGCCTTGAATCCTTCCAATTCAGGTAAACTCAACAAAAATGCCAAGTGACTTACTCCAAAAACGGTTAGCATCAATTGCGTAGGTAATACGGACATGGAACGACCGATATTTTCCGTTACACCTCGTATAACCAGCATAAATGGAATCCATAAATGCATGAAAATCGGGATGAATGTCAGGAACAAACCGTAGTGCTTGTAATATGCGAATAAGTATTGAACGGGAATTGCCAGGTAACACCAAATCAAAATTTTCCGGTCTTCCTCCCGCACATTCTTACTGATGGAGGCAATTTCCCGAAGTGCCATGAAAGAAAGCAACCCGATCGCCACAAAGGAAATGATGGGATCCAAAACAGTTGCCACCACGAAAATAGTTGCCATCATCCACCAGGATTTGGTACGCATCTTCAATTCGGACACATTCATGTTTGGTTTCACCATTCCCAAAATCCAGAACAGGAGTGTTGCAAAAACGAGAATTCCAAAGATCAAACTGATCACGATCAGTGTTTCCTTATTCTCCACGAAGGCTATTAAATCAAATGCTAGGATCATTGAAGTGTCTTTTTAATTCGAACTGCGGTGCTGATAACCAATAATAAACTACCGGCTCCGAAAATATAATTGAGAGCAACTTTCATTTCTGGAAAGAACCAGAGCAGAAGCAAGGTTACTCCGACCAGTAAAGCACGATCGCTTTTCCCCATTGGCCCATCATACCGGCGTTCTCCATTAATTGCTTTTGCCAAAACACCCGTAAATTCATTGACAACACCCAGGATTACAAATGCGAATAGTACCAACGAATGCAAACCGGGAAGGAGAACCAATGGTAAGAACATGGCTATATCAGCCAAAATATCTCCCAATTCATTCAACAATTCCCCTTTTTTGCTTTGCATATTGTAAGTACGCGCCATCATTCCGTCCAAAGCATTCAAAGCCATTCGCACCAATAGGGAAATCGGGAGGATGATCAGCATAAAACCGGAAGGTTTCCAATAAAATAATCCGCCGATGGAAAATGAAAGGACGATTGCCGACCAGGTGATTCCGTTTGCCGTAACGCCCATGGCATACAATTTTACCAAAACAGGCTGCAAGAGTTGTTGAAATTTGGGTTTTATGTTGTAGATCGAAATCATAGACCGGTCTTGATTTGAAGTGGATCAATAGTCGGGGCGGTGCGATTTGCCCTTTCTCCAAAGCTTCCGGTTTTTATAAAACTCAGGATTTCCGTGCCAGCTTTTTCAATGTGAGTATACATCTCGTCGTGGTTCATTGAAGCATAATAATAATCCGTATGTGATTGATTCAAAGATTTGACATCCCAGCTTATAGGCCCCAGGGAAGCCGCTGTTTTTAAATGTCTCCGGATTAATTTTGTAGGAACGGTTTCAATCAACAAGCCAATTTTCCCTTTGAAATTGGTTATTGGAGAATAAGGGGTAGTGGCCAATTCATCATTCACCTTACCAATTACTAAATGAGCGATGAATTTACTGTCTTTCATCAATACATAGGGCGCTCGTTCTTGCATTGGACTTCTGTCGTAAATCACTGTTTCAATGTTTGTTAGACTTGATTTACTGTGCCATCTATTGAATGTCCAACCGCCAATGATGTAACAGAAGATATGGACTTTTTTATAGGAGCTTAGTTCATGCTTTTTGGAGAACCGTTCCAATTTATCGACGCCTTTGTCAATTCCTTTCCGGTAAATGTAAGATGGCTGATAAATGTCGTATCCCTTGTCTTTAAAGTATTGGGCTATTTTTCGTTCGTTGTGTACTTTGGAGCCTAAACCAGCCAAAATGACAATTGCTTCGCGTTCACTTTTAGGTTGCGATCCGGCTTGAAGGTAAACAATGTCTCTACCAAAAGAAAACACACTCATAAGTACGAAGGTTATGACCAGGCAATATGGTTTCATTGAACGAATATATCCATTTCATTGAAACAAAGTATGGGTCCATTCGAATTGTTGAAAAAGAATGAATGAAATTAACTCATTTTAACCAACTCAATTTCATTCTATCCCTCCTTTTATTCAACAAAAAAGGCTGCTTGCAGAAACAAACAGCCTTTCATTCATGAGTACCTAACAATTAGTTGACTAGGTTGATCTTACCCGTTTTCATTCCACCATTTCCATTCCGGACCTGGTAAATGTATACTCCGCGAGTCCAGGATTCCACCTGAATCGCTTCTTGTTGTGTAGAAGAACCGATCATTTTTTCAAAGACAATTTCTCCCAGCGAGTTCAGAATAGTCAATTTTTTATCCATTCCATTCAATGTTTCCGGAAAGACGATTTGAAAAGCATCCGTTGTTGGATTTGGGAAAACCTCGATACCAGAGTCTGCTGCCTCATCTGCCAGTCCTGCTGTGGATGAAATAGTGAAACAGGTATCCGATTCACAAGCATTCATATCCGAAATGGTAACACAATAAGTGCCAGGCGTTGCCGAAATGCTTTGCAAAGTGGAATTAGTATCCCAATCAAAAGAATAAGGAGCAATTCCACCGTTTACACTTAATGAAACATTTCCGTTACAGGAAGAACACGTTGCAGGTACAACTGATGCAGAAATCATGATTGCATCGGGTTCAGTTACTACATATGAATTGCTATACGGACAATTGTGTGCATCCGTAATGTTCACGGAATAGATTCCTGCAGGAAGATTATTCGCTAATAATCCGGTTTGACTTATCCCATTTCCGCTCCAGGAAATGGAGTAGGGAGCAGTAGCGCCCGAAACGGTTAGCTCTATCAATCCAGTGGATTCAGAATGACAAGATACCGATGAAATGGAATCTGCTACTACAAAACTTAAAACCGATTGAATGTTAAAGGAAGAATCCGCCATGCAGCCGGCTGCATCAGTTATATTCACAGAGTAAACCCCACCAGAAAGGTTACTCAAGTCTTGTGTTGATTCGCTATTTGACCAACTGTATTGAAGTGCTCCGGAACCTCCTGTTGCAGTCAGATCGATTTCTCCCGTGCTATCCGGACAAGTCGGTTGAAGAACCGATGCGCTTAGGATCATTCCGGGATGAACCATTAAATGAGTGGTATCCAAGCCTGTAATAATCGGATTACTTGATTGAATACGCAATTGATAATTTGCACTTGTCATACCAGCTGGAATAAATGCGTTGATCGTTCCCGAGTTTTGAATACTTGTAATGTTTCCAATGACCAAAGGTGTGGAAAAGCTGCCGGATGCATCGGAAAGTTCCAATGAATAGATATTCCCAGCGTTGAAAGTACCAGTTGAATTAAATGTTACCTGCACACTATCTCCCTGAAGTGCAGAAACACAGGCAGTATTGGTCGTTTGAATCACAGGTGCTGTTATCGAGTTGGTAACAGCAGTTATCGTTTTTCCATATACCGTTGTGTTATTCATCAGTTTCATGGTTCCCAAAGTGCTGCTTGCGTGCCATGCCACCAACCTAAAAGTCAGGGTGTCATTTGCAGAAGCTGTAATTGGTGAAACGGGAACGATAGACAAAGTGGTTGTGGGGCTGCTTGTAGGATTCAAAATAACCCGCACACCTGTTACTACAGAAATGAAATTGTTACCGGAACTTGCTAATTTATATTGAAGAATACACGAATCAGGTCCGGCATTCGATCTCCCAAGGATCAATGAGATACTGTCAATTTCAAAAGTTGTTGCATTGTTCGAACTGACTGAAAAAGTAAGGAATTGGTTCGCAGTAATTGCGGCATTGGCAGATGCGTTATTCCACTTACTGGAATTGATTCCGTCTGCAGCCGTTGAAAAGGTATTTCCTGATCCACGGGCAATTTGTGTAAATAAAACACCTGGTGCGACCGGGATTGTTGCAAAAGAATTTGTTGGAGTTGATACCCATCCCGAATAGGTATTCGGACTGAATGGGGTTTGTGCGTTTAATCTGTTTAAACCCATCCCGAAAATGAAAAGGGATAAAATGGAAATCACTAATTGTTTTTTCATGTTTTTGTCTTGCTTTATTAAAGTTTAAAAGAGTCCTCCCGCCGAAACGGAAGAACTCTTTCAAGTAGTTAGATAAATTAACGAATGTCTATTTATCAGTCTTGATTACACGAAGTGTTTGATTTTCTGTAGCAGAAACGATTCGGATAAGGTATGTTCCAGCTGCCAATTTTGACAAGTCAGCTTGCAAGCGGTGAGTTCCTTTTGCCACATATTCGTTAGCAAGAACCATTCGCTCTTTTCCTGAAAGATCAAATACTGTTACGGAAACATGCTCATCTGAATTTGTTGTAAACGTTACAGTTGCCAAACCAGTTGTAGGGTTAGGGAACAATTCAAGCTGTGAATTTCCAGCAGTTGTCAAAGCGCTACGTCCTTCTCCACATCCATCTACATTTACGTTTGCAGCAAAAGTAGTGCTACCTCCACAGCTGTTGAATCCGCAGAAAGTTCCTGTTACAGTAACTACCGAGTTTACAGTACCGATCGCGATAGTTGCACAGTTTCCTGTTGTTGAAGCTACGGTTGCATCACCTGTTGTTACGCTGAAATTGTATGCAGTAGCACCGATAGCGTGAGATCCCAAACCAGTTACATCATTCGTAGTCAATGAATCCCATTCAGTAAATAAAGTTGGAAAACCGTAGATTCCAGCTAAATCAGGGTTTACAGTGATTCCAGAGTAAACACATGCTTTTCTTACCAATGTTTTGTTTTCAGTTGACCATTTGAAAGTTGGGCTTAACGCTGTTGAATCTCTCCATGCTGATCCCGGATCATTTCCTACTGAACCGAAGATATCAACGGCACTGCTTGTACCCAATTTGTACAATACCAATGCATCATCTCCGTTGAATTGTAAGAATTTTGAATACAAATCAGGAATGCCAGCAGTCCATACAGTAGCAGAATCATGAGCTACAACAAAAACATCTCCATTAAGCAATGTTCCTGAAAGTGGAATAGTGTAAGTTGGTAAACCCGTCAAAGGAGCACCATTGTGATAAGCTCTTAATTCGTAACCAGATAAATCCACATTTGCACAAGTCCCGTTAAAGATCTCTACATACTTATTAAATCCTGTTCCTTCAACATATTGAGAGAAGATAAGATCTGCTGCCTGTACAGAAACACATGATTGAACCTGGTCTTCCGGACATCCCTGAATGGATCTTGGCTGACAGAATTGAGCTACCGGGTAAACCAACACATATTCTTTTTTAGAAGTTGCCTCACAACCATCTTCGCTACTTACTACTACGTAATAAGTTCCTGAACCTGTTGCAGTCAAAACATCCGAATCAGCACCTGCGATTGTTCCATCCTGGTTAAACCATTGGTAGAACGGATTCGCGATACCTGTTGTAACAGTCAATTGCGGCATTGTGCTTCCTGCACATAGGATCGTTGATCCTGTAACGGCGATTGTTGCGGTTTGCTCTCCACAAGAAACAGTTGAACCACACGTCGTTGCGATATCATCTACTCTGAACTGCGGGTTCGAACTTGAAGTTCCAACCAATGTGCTGCGGAAACGAATACGCAAATTGGACACAAGTGCTCCTGCAGGCAATGCTGCCGATACTTTGTACCATTTTGCAGTTCCTGTTCCTGTTGGTAATGCTGGAAAACTAATCGAATTCCACGAAAATCCGTTGTCATTACTGTACTCCAATACCAGGAAATCAATACCGTTGGAAGCAGTAGTTGATTTGAATAAACCAAAGCGGATAGAATCAGCTGTTGTACAAGTAGCTGCATTCACTCCTTGCATTTCAAAATCTTCCTGTGCCTGGATCAATGTATTAAAACCTCCTGAAGCACCGGTGTAGCCGGTTGATGGAGTAGTAGTTCTCATGTCTGCAGATCCTGTGTAAGTTAGAGCTACCAGACTAAAGTTACCAGCTGTTTCTCTGGCTGCGATTGTTTGAGTACCGCTCCCAGCAGTTCCCATTGTTTCCAATAATTGTCCATTTGAGACAAATCCCATCAATGCGATTGCACCTGTTGCAACGAATTGTTTTAGTGTGTTGTTTTTTTTCTTCATAATCGAAATTTATTAAAGTGAATAATGGTTTCGAAACCGAAGTAAATTTACAATCAACTGATTTTAAAGGTTTAAAGCCAACAACAACAATCCTTTAAGTTTTTGGAGAAATTGAAGGCTATATTAATTTTCGACAAACCAATCGGAAGGGAAAATCGTTTTAGATTTGAGAAAATACGCAGGAGCAATGTGTACTTTCCTTTAAAAATAAAATGCACTGAAATTTTGGACTAATTTTTGCCTTATATAAGAAGTAGTGAATTCCGAAATCCGATTCTGTTTTGCTTGTTGAATTTTTCGTTAAAAAACGGTTCTGTTTTTCATTTATTCACGATTTCTCCGAAAGTAAATATGCAGATAATCACTTATTTACATTCCGTCCATCAAATTCAAAAAAGAGGTCGTAAATCGTTCCAATTCGGATTGAGTTTTGGGATCAGTCAATTGTCCTGACATTGAGATTTTACTTTTTATCCCGGAAATGAGCAAGGTTGTTTCATTCGTGAATTTCGCCATAAGCGTACTCATGATCAATTGCAGTTCCTCATGTCCTTTTTCACCCTGGGCAGATGCAGTGATCAATCCCATTGGTTTGTCAGAGAAGACGGTTGTCGAAACACACCATTCAATTGCATTTTTCAATCCGGAAGGAATGCTGAACACGTATTCGGGAGTACAGATGATAATTCCATCTGATTCTTCTATGAACTTTCTGAAAGCCAGCACTTCCTTTGGAGGATTGTTTACGGATAATTCAGGATCGAAATGTGGAAGGGATTTCAATTCATTGAAAACGGTCCAATTCAGCTCATTTTCTGTTTGTGCAGCCAGGAATTCAACTAATCGCTGATTGGCGGAGTTTTCACTTGCACTTCCGATGATTGCCAGGATTGTTTTCATTTGATTATTTCTTGTCTCTTTTAGATTTCCACCACACAAACAGCATTCCGATCAGAACAGCTCCCATCAGGATCAGAATCGGTAATGGGATGGAGATTGCTGCAGACGGAGAAACGCTAAAGGATTCTTCTCCTTTGGGCCAACTACCAGAGGAAGTTTGAAAGTTAAAAGAGTTCAAATGGTTCAAGTTTATTCTAGTCCGAATTGTTTTCTAAAATCCATTACTAAAGAGTAATGCTCTTCAATAGGAACTGGTTTTCTTGATATATTATCAATATCTTTTCCTTCTTTTGTCCATAAAAAAGGTACAAAACTAAAAACACTATTCCCATCCAATGATGAAACATCATTTTTCCAATTTGTCCATCTGAAACCTTTGTAAAACAAATCCAAATCACCATTAAAACAGAGATTCAAAAAATCAGAATATGTATAATCCAAAGATTCCCATTCTAGTGTCTCAGGAGCTAAATAGTAGACTTCCCCCAAATTATCTTGATCAAATTTCCCAGCATTTACAGCAAACAAACCTCCAATTGCATCATCAGCAATTAGTAAAAAACGCATACTCTCCCCAAATTCATTAAATGATTTTCCTTTATTCCAATCAGGAAGTGTCCGGTTTAATTTAGGATGCCCTGATCCTAAAATTCGAATCCAACCACCATCAACTAGAATCCCTCCGGTAGAATAAATAATCGCTCCCATGGGAGAACGAGTTGTCACCTGAATTTTGTATAATGATTCTTTTGCCTTCATTGATTCACAAGGAAGCACTTCAACTTTATTCTTAGCGCTATCTATCCACTGTTTAACCAATTCCCATCCGGGTTCCGTTTGATTTATCAATTCTTCAACTGGTCTCATTCTATTCTGTCCAAAGATTGTAAACATTAGATTTAGAAACACCAGAAATAAAAGTATTTTCTTCATCAGAATACCAATAAATTAATTCCCACTCTCCAAACGTTTCTGACGCTGCATTGGATTCTCGTTGCTTTGTTTTTGTTGGAACAACTGGAATTTCGTCGGTTTTGCTGCAGGAGGGAAGGAGTTGTTGTTCATATCACAATCCGCTGTTTCCAAAAACGGGTCCAATTGGAATAAAACTACCGGTTTGTCGAAAATCAACACTTTGGTAACCGTTTCATCGTCCATTCTCCAGATTTCAGCCGGAATGCGCACTTCCTCCGTAGAACCATCCGCAAACTTTGCCTGGATAATCAATGGAGATACCAATCCACCTTTGTTGGTGAAAGCCAATTCATAGAACTGTTTTTTCGAGTCCAATAATTTCTTCTGTTCCGGAGTCAGTTTCGCCTGGAATTCGTCGTATTCTTTTTTGTCCAAACGGTCTACTTTGTAAATATCCCTTTTCGCGTAGAAATCATTGATCGAAGTATCCCGTTCGTTTACAGTTTGCTTGATGGATTCCCTGTTCCGGATATCCCCGATAAATTCTGGTTTTGAATCCGCTTCTTTCTTATTCGCAGCTTTTTCAACTTCCGGATTATTGGAATTCAACTCGAAGTTCTTCACATAATCCAATGAAATATCGACGTATTCCGTTGAATAGAACCATCCTCTCCAAAACCAGTCCAGATCCACACCGGATGCATCTTCCATTGTACGGAACAGATCAGCAGGAGTAGGGTGTTTGAATTTCCAGCGTTCGCAATAGGTTTTGAAAGCAAAATCGAACAATTCACGTCCCATAACTGTTTCGCGTAAGATATTCAATGCGGTAGCTGGTTTTCCGTAAGCGTTATTTCCAAATTGCCAGATCGACTCGGAGTTCGTCATGATCGGAGAAATGAATTTCTGGTCACCACGCATGTAATCCGTGATCATAGCTGCCGGACCTCTTCTGGAAGGATAACCGCGTTCCCATTCCTGCTCGGTCAGGTATTGAACGAAAGTATTCAACCCTTCATCCATCCAGGACCATTGACGCTCATCCGAATTGATGATCATCGGGAAGAAGTTGTGTCCAACCTCGTGGATAATAACACCCCACATTCCGTATTTTGTTTGCTCGGAATATGTTCCGTCCTCATTCGGTCTTCCTCCGTTGAAACAGATCATCGGGTATTCCATCCCGATTTGATTGGAGTGAACCGAAATCGCAACGGGATAAGTGTAATCAATCGTGTATTTCGAATAAGTCTGAATTGTATGTGCTACCAATTTGGTCGAATAGCGTTCCCACAATGGATTTCCTTCTTTCGGATAAAAGGACATACACAAGATATTTTTTCCTTTTACCACCGTATTTTGAGCATCCCAGATAAACTTACGGGAAGTAGCGAAGGCAAAATCTCGCACGTTTTTCGCTTTAAAATTCCAGGTTTTAGTACTTGTTGCTTTATTTTTCTCTGCATTCTCAGCTTCAGCTTGCGTTGCGATTATAACTGGGGTATTGGAAGTCTTTGCCTTGTCCATTCGCTGTCTTTGTTCAGCAGTCATGACTGAAGCTCCATTTTGCAATTCACCTGTTCCCGCCACAATATGATCCGAAGGAACGGTAATCGAGACATCGTAATCACCGAAAGGAAGTGTGAATTCCCCTTTTCCAAGGAATTGTTTGTTCTGCCAGCCCTCCACATCGTTATAGACACACATTCTCGGGAAGAATTGCGCGATTGTATATAGGTAATTGTCGTCCTTTTCAAAGTATTCGTAGCCCGATCTTCCGCCAAATTTCATACGGTCATTGATGTTATACCACCATTTAATCTTGAATGAAATGCTTTGTTTCGGTCCAAGAGGTTTTGCCGGATCGATGCGCATCATGGTTTTATTGATCGCATAATGCATCTTTTCTCCGTTTACAGTTGCAACCATTTCAATGTTGAAACCACCTTCAAAAGTCATCAATTTGCGCTCCACATCTTTGATAGATTGAAAATCCTCCATTTTCTCCACCGCAATCAATTTGCTATCGGAATCCGGTTTAAAGATGTTTTGGTCCAATTGCAACCACAGGTACTCCAATACATCAGGCGAATTATTGGTGTAGGTTATGACCTCTTCTCCACGAATCGTCTGCTTGGTATCATCCAAAGTCAGGTTCATCTTGTAATCCGCCTTTTGCTGATAATATCCGTGACCCGGAGCTCCCGCAGCAGTGCGGTATTCGTTTGGAGTTGGCAATTCGATATCCAACTGAGCGAACTTGGTTTGTGCCGAAACGCTCAATCCTGAAAGCGCAATTGTCAGAGCAAAGATTTTTTTCATAGTTACAGGGTTATCATTTCTGAAGGCTTGGAGGCCAAAAATACAGCTGTTTGTTTTTGTTTATTCCGAATAAACGTGATCTTATTTTGTTGGTCGGGAAAAGATTCCATGAGCAGATCGAAGGTAAAGAACAAGCGTTTATCCAGTTCTACCGGTTGACTTTCCATATAGGCATAAAGCAAACCATTTGGCATGACATCGAACCCCAAAAGTGTTAAGGTCAGAGTCAAATCATCATTCGTTATACTGAATCCCTGAACTAAGTAAATCTCCAATTGTTTCTTGAAATCCCGATTTTGAGCTTGTTCCTCGATGTGACCGTTAAGGATCGTTCCCGATTTCTTCATGTCGAACTCCAGGTCGTGTGCATTTACTTCTAAAGTAATCTCGAGTTTCCTCGTAGATTCATTGTATTCCACTTCCCCAAAAGCAAAGTAATACTCGTGAGCATTTGCTGAAAACAAGGCAGAGAAAAACGCAAA
>Ga0247691_1000082_pt1 | contig 26059 bp, 29 predicted proteins | sample CNK32_metaG_FD_182721 | JGI IMG/M metagenome (GOLD analysis project Ga0247691, IMG submission 182721) | Soil microbial communities from Purdue University Martell Research Forest, Indiana, United States - CNK32 | ecosystem: Environmental > Terrestrial > Soil > Temperate forest > Bulk soil...
ACGATTTCGATGGATATGGACAATGCAATTGCAGCACGTAAGTCTATGAATAGCAATGAAGGAGTGAAAGTTTCCTTCAATGACATGGTGATCAAAGCCGTAGCAATGGCCTTGCGTAAACATCCTGCTGTCAACTCATCCTGGTTGGGTGACGTGATCCGCAGAAACAGCCATATTCACATTGGAGTGGCAGTTGCCGTGGAAGATGGATTATTGGTTCCGGTTGTTCGTTTTGCAGATAGCAAAGGCTTGACCCAAATCGGAGATGAAGTGAAAGTATTGGCTCAAAAAGCAAAAGACAAGAAATTACAACCTGCAGAGTGGGAGGGAAATACCTTTACAATTTCCAATTTGGGAATGTTCGGAATTGAGCAATTCACTGCAATCATCAATTCACCGGATAGCTGTATCCTGGCAATCGGAGGGATTTCTCAGGAGCCTGTTGTGAAAAACGGACAAGTAGTTCCAGGAAATATCATGAAAGTGACCCTTTCTTGTGATCACCGAACTGTAGATGGTGCTACAGGTGCAGCATTCCTTCAAACGTTCAAACAATACATGGAAAATCCGGTAATGATGCTGGTTTAAAATTGATATATCATTGAAACGGCTGCTTTTACGAGTGGCCGTTTTAATTTTATGCGATTTTTTTTAAATAAATAGTTCGTATTCAATTTATTATTACATCTTTGTTTATCACATAAAATAAGATTATGAATAAAGGAACTATTAAGTTCTTTAACGAAACTAAAGGTTTTGGTTTTGTTAAAGAAGATGAAACTAACAAAGAGTATTTTGTACACGTTTCAGGATTGGTGGACAAAGTAAATGAAAACGACGCTGTTACATTTGACTTGGAAGAAGGAAAAAAAGGATTAATGGCGGTTAACGTGAAACACGCATAACTATATAGATATTTTTTCTTTGAGAACCCTGACATTCATTTATGGATCGTCAGGGTTTTTAATTTATAGGTTTTATTCAAATGTTCAAATTGATCCCGATAGCTATCGGGACTTAAACCCATTGAACCTATTTGAACGTTCTTCTCTGCCGATACGAAAAACGCTTTTCACCCAAAATCAATAATACCCTGAGTTTGGGAATCTGGTTCTTATTTACTGTAGACTCATCCAATTGGATGTAGTATCCGAAAGCCGCTATATTTTTCTCAGACAAATACTTGTTTATCTTTTTCCGGGTGAATTGGGTCCTGATCAGCTGCTGGATTTCTTCATAAGAATAAGCTTCTAATGGAACTTCTTTTGGTTCCGGGTCTTCTTCTGTTGCATGCGGTTTGGATTTGCCTTCATACAAGTTGAAGCCACCATCAGGGCCGGTTTTATTGTAGTGGAAATTCCCGGACGATTTTTTTACCAAAGGAATTTCAAAGGCAACCGATTCAATCAATCCGAAACTGCAATTCGAACCGAAGAAGATCCGTCGAATGCGTTTCTTGAGACTTTTTTTTCGGGCTGTTTTAGTTGGCATGAGCGTATGGATCCGCTTCACGCAAAGTGTCGACAATTGGGTCAATACCAAACTCTGTTTCAAGGTATCTACTCTATTCCTGTTTCCTTTCCGCATTAATTCGTTTATCATCCCTTCGAGTTTCGTGGTGGAATCCTGGAAATAATCGTATTTCCCTGAAACTGTAAAACCGGACTCAAAAGCCATTAATGAATCGGTCCGGGGTAAATGATAACGCGCTTCCCGGATGAATTCAGCCTGGGAATAACTCAAGCCGGAAAGGATGACGAAGCAAAATAGAAGTTTGATTTGCATACTCAGATGGATAAAATGGTTTGTGAAATTTCAGCCGGAGTTTTGTCTGTGATATCAATGAGGATAATTTCAGAAACAGTACCGTCTCTTTTCTGAGGTTTTGAAACCCCGATTTTCTTGTCTCCAAAGTCAAACACCAAAATGGTCGACTTGAAGCAACGGATTTTAGAACCGGCTAGTGTTTCCATATAAAAATTCATTTTCGGATCAATGGAAATAACAGATTCAGGCACTTTGTGCAACTTCCCATCCTGATCTTTTAATTTTGATCTGGCGGTCACATTAAAGTCCGGTCTTTGTCGCTGGAAGAAATCACAATTGATCAATCCGAAGATGCTCAATCCGAAGTTCAATTGATTGGGGGCCGGTTGCTGTGTTATCCCAAACCGAAGTTGATTGATCCGCGCAATTTCAGCAGCAATCAGTCTTTGACGAACGGTTTTTTCAGCCAATTCCAATTGCTCATCCAAGGTGTTCTTATAATTCTGTTCTTCCTTCTGATCACTTGTTCTTGCTTGTTTAACAGCAGATTGGAACTTCTGAGTATTTCGTTGAATTTTTCGATTGGTCGTTCCTGCCAAAGCAATCGGAAGGCTCACTGCCGAATCCCGGTACATGAAATGAAGCCGGTAATTGTCATGTGCCGGATCAGGTTCGATACTCAATTGGTTCATCAACCTTGGAATAAACTTCATGGAACCACCTCTTTTCTTCGATCTTTTCGCATACCATCCTTTTGTTTCCTTTTTCATCACTTTGAGTTGTTGCTTCATTTCTTTGCCCACAATTGTGTCGATCACCCAGGTTTGCTTGGTCATCAATTTCCCCACAGCATTCGTTCGGTTGTGTGTTACGACCATAGAAGCCGGTAGGGCGGAAACAAATTCGGAAAACAGGGAGATCTCCGTACGGTCGAAACGGGAGAATTTAGGATAAACCGCAAAAATACGGTCATTGTATGTACGCGGAACCAGGTGTTTCAAGTCCAGGCGGTTGATCGAATCAATGGCATCTTGTAAGCTCGCATTTGCATTGGTGCTATTCACCGTGTCTGAAATGGTATTCCACTGCGACGTTTGAGGATCGAAAGAATAAAGTCCACCTGGATTCTGAGGTTGTAAGTTTCCTATGGAAGCCTGGATCAGATTTGCCGGGTCGGGTTTTAAGATTTCCTTGTTTTCACCTCTTGCCTCAAAACGAAGCATTCCATTCGATGCAAAGATTTCCTGTTTGCTGTTCTGAATAAATGTCATGGGAATTCCTGCCAAAGCAGTTTGAATCGGATCATCGTAAACAGTCAGGGAAACAGTCACTTTTCCGCTATAGGTATTTCCCAAAGAATCCAGGAACGCATTTTCAGGAATTGCAAGCGTGACATTCTTTTCTGTAAGCGAAATTGCAGCATCCGCCGGAATCACAAACTCTTTTGCCGGAATGGCAATAATCGGTTCCACTTTGTTGGAGATCATGTTTGCAGAAACGTCATCAGTTCCGGTAATGATTTGCGTGTTGGGTAATTCCAATCGTAATCGGGCAATCTGTTCCTCCTTGAAGTTGGAGTTTGAAACATCCAATACGCTTAATTTTTTCAGAGGATAGAGTTCCGATATTTGCCACTGATTCATGGTACTTACAACCAATACGCTCAAAGATCTTAGTTTGTCAAGTCCTGCAGGAACGCCGGAGTTTGTCAATTCCAATTTGGAGATTGTATTGAATTGTTTGGCGTTCTGAGGTGAGAGCCAATTGGGTGAGTGTGTCAGGGCAACCGTTTTGATATTGGAAAAGCGGGTGAAATCTATTTGGGAAGGTTTATCCACATCAGCAAGTTCCAATCGTTCCAATTTCATTTGGGAAAGCAACTGAATACTTCTTGGAGTCAACTCATCACCATCCAGCGACAGGTCTTTTAATTTTTTGCTTTCGGAAATACTCAGTATGAGGTTGTTGGTGCTTAAACCGGAGTTTTCGGAAATATCCAGTTTTTCCAATGACCAAAGTGCACCCAGTTCATTTGCCTGAAGCTCGATCTCGTTTTTGGAAAGGTTGAGTTCTTTCAGGTTTGAGAGATACATCATTTCCACCGGAATATCGATCAGGTGATTATCCGAAACATCCAGTCGGATGAGCCTGTGCAAACTTTGTAATCCCGACCAAATGAATGAAAGCTGGTTATTGCTCATATCCAATTGCTCCAGGTTGGGAAATGCCGAACCGATCGCCCCGATTTTCCAGGGATTGTATGATGCATGAGACAGATTGAGTTCTTTCAGAGAAGGAATGGATGAGCCGGGAGTGACCTCCATGATCGGATTATAAGACAAATTCAGGACCCGCAGTGAACTAAATTGATTAAAACTGGTATCGATAAGCACCAGGGGAGAGTTCGTCAAATGAAGTTCTTCCACCAATTTGGGGGCTTTTTTTGCTTCTTCCAAAGAATAACAAACTTTGCACTGTGCATATCCAACACTTCCGAGAAGGATGATGATACCGGTAATGAGCTGCTTCATGTGATACCTTTTTTAGGGTTAACAGAAACAGATGTTGAAATATTGAATAGGTAAACAGGTATTTTGAAGAGAAAGAATAAATCAATAGAATCCTTGAATATTAATCGATTTTGAATGAGTATTCTGCCAAACGAAGTAGCATTGTTCAATTATGATGTATTCTCCAATTACAGACAAGGAAATATCGAGCTTCATTTGACAGTCGTTCCAGTAATTCTGTTTAGTGTGTCGAAGCAAAAGGTTCCCATTTCAGTCACCGATACTGGAAAGTGCTAAAAAAACGCAGCGTTTGGAAAACTGCTGTGTTTTGCATTTGGGATCCTGATCCCGTCTTTCCATGCATCGGTCTGGAATGGGGAGCTGCTTGAACGCTGTAATTGGGAAAAAGGCATTTTTGCCTACTTTTTTTGCCTTGGAAAAAAGTAGGAAGACTGTTAATTGTTGGAATTAAAGGAAAAATGTTATCCTTTCTTAATCGCCTCCCATGTTTGGTACATCTTCTCCTGGCTCGGTCGGTTTTCTTCTATCTCTTCCAGTGGTTCGCACGGAATCAGGGTTTCGTAGCATTCTTTTGGCAAAGCCTGATACAATGCCGTTCCTTTTGTTTTCCAGGCGATCATATCGTCTGAAACTTCCTTGATCACCTTTGCCGGGTTACCCACGACCAAACTTCTTTTCGGGATAACAGTATTTGCAGGGACAAAACACAAGGCACCAATGATGCATTCCGCTTCGATGACCACGTCATCCATGATCACAGAGTTCATTCCGATCAGGCAATTTTCGCCGATCGTTCCTCCATGCACGATTGCTCCATGACCGATATGCGCACCTTTCTTTAGGGTTACTGTTGTTCCTGGAAACATGTGGATCGTACAGTTTTCCTGGACATTGCATCCGTCTTCAATGATGATTTGTCCCCAATCGCCCCTGATCGCAGCCCCGGGACCGATATATACATTTTCGCCGATGATCACATTGCCCGTTACAGCAGCCTGTGGATGGATAAAACTGGATTTTTTAACAACCGGAACAAAACCATTGAATGAATATACCGCCATGAATACCTATTTTTGGTAAAAATATGAAATCAAAACGGCAAAATGAGTTATTGTGATTATGTTTTAACCAAACCAAAAGACGACCACCACCGTATCTATCATGATTTTCATTATGGCACGCCAATTGAAGATGATAACGAGCTTTTCGGACGATTAATCCTTGAAATTAACCAGGCAGGATTGTCCTGGGATATAATTTTAAAGAAGCAAACAAACTTTTCTGAGGCTTTTGACGTTTATGATATAAATAAGATTGCTAATTACCAGGAAGATAAAATAAATGAGTTACTTCAGAATGCCGGAATAATCCGGAATAAACTGAAAATAAATGCCGTGATCTATAATGCAAATCAGGTGTTGTATATCCAAAAAGAATTTGGTAGCTTTAAGTTCTGGTTAGACAGTAACTTAGGTAAATCAAAGGAAGAGTGGGTAAAGTTATTCAAAAAGCATTTTAAGTTTGTGGGAGGGGAAATTGTGAACGAGTTTTTAATGAGTACAGGTTATCTTCCGGGAGCACATCAAACAAATTGTTTCAGATATAAAGAATTACAAAAATAGGCGACATGAAAGCAAAAATTTTACTACCGATAATCCTTGTGATTGTTAGCTTTTCAGCGAAAGCACAGGTTGGTCTGATGATCGGACCAGGTTTGAATTATGGTTTTGGCTCAGGTCAGTTATTCAAGACATTGAATTTAGGAGTTGAAATTCCAAGGGATGAAAATGCATCCATCATTATCCGTGCGTATGCAAGTTTGAAAAACAGTAAAATGGACTCGACCTTTGCTGAGGCGATCGAGTTGGGAACAAGTCCTTCTGTTATGATGGTGAATGTGAAAAATGGGGTTACCCAATTCGGGATCCAGGGTGGAACAAGAAGATACTTCATCGGATCCAATTTTGATTACGGTTTTGGTTTGTATGGAGGAACTGTGTTTGATTTTTCATTGTATAAATTATCAAGCAAAGTGGTGACCCCAATAGATGTAAATGCATATCGTTTGCAATCTTCGAATAGCGGAAGTGTATTCCTGTTGAGCTTCGGCCTTCAGGGTGGTGTCAAAAAACAATTCTCATTCGGAACACTGTTTACCGATCTTTCATTATCGTACGCCATTGTTGCAGCAGGTTCTTCTAAGCTTCAGGGAAATGCCAGCTCGCAAGTTTCCGTATTGAATTTCGGATTCACAATCGGGTATCGAAAAGACTTATTCTTCTGATAAATTCTTTGAATTTATCAGAAAGTTCAAAAGGTTGAATGGTTCAAAAGTTGAAATTTGATCCACATTATATCTTGAACTTTTTGAACGATTGAACTTTTTAGACTTTGTCTAAAAAGTCCACCACGATTTCTTCTGCGAAGCAAGCTGCTTCTCAAAATCAGAGATAAACTCGCCATACGTGCTGTAGCGTTTGTTCATTCCTTTTCGGAGTGCAACCAGTTGTTCTTCCGTACTCAATTTATTTGGTGGCACGGTGAATTGATGCTTTCCCGACAGTTTCTGCAGGACTTCGCTAAATGCCTTGTATTTGGAATCCAGATTGGGTAAAGGATAAGTCAATTGCAGGTTGGTCGTAATACTTGGATTCGGATCGATTAAAGGCATTCTCCCTTGCAAACAAGTCCAACAACTCACACCAAGCGCAAAATAATCCGTTCGGGCATCCACTAAGTCCAAATGGTTTAATAACAATTCAGGTGCTGCAAATCCCAATGGAAAGAGTGTCTTTCGTATTTCCTGTTCATTCTTGTTGAGAGCCAGTCCAAAATCGATGAGTGAAACCCTTACTCCCTTGGAAGAATCCACAATGATATTTCCCGGTTTGATGTCCAGATGGTAGATCCGGTTTTCATGAATATGCTCCAGGATTGGATCCAGTTGCTCCAGGACTTCAAATAGCTTCTTTGCTTTTTCTCTAGACCGGAATTGTTCCAGATAATCCCTCAGGGTAATTCCGCTTTGAAAGGATTTGAAGAGGAAGATTTCCGAATCGCTTTCGAAAAAATCCAATGTTTCGGGTAATCCATCTACAATAAAGGAAAAGGTAGCCTCTTTTCTCAGGCGGTCCTGAACAACCAGGTTATCATCCGTTTTTTGAACGGTTTTGAGAATGGCTTTCACACCGGAAATTTTATTTTCGGTCAAAAAGACATGTGCAAATTTCCGTTTTTTATTACCGTCTATTTGCTCAAGAATTCTGTATTTCTCCGCAGGATTCATCGCTTTACTTCAATAGTAAATTGCAATGTACCATAAATTGTAATACCATCGGAAGGAAGAATTCCGGGACCGGGATAAGCAGTTGCTCTCCTTGTGTAGTAAGACGAATTCAATAAATTATTTACGCCTGCCTCCAGTTGGAAATATTTCTTAAAGGTATATCTTGCACTTAAGTCCATGACGAAATAGGCCGGGATTTCCCCAATCACTGCATCACCACTTCCTGTCTTTGAATTGGTTGCATCAGTAAATTGTGCCGAATTATAAGAACCCTGTACCTGCACCTGCCAGTTTTTAGCGCGAACCTTTAATCCACTCTTGAACATGATGGGACTTACGTATTCCACTTGTTTGCCAACGTAGCTTTTCTCCCTGGAAGAAATGTAAGTGGCGTTGATGTAGGAGAAATTCACGAAAATGGATGAACCGATTTTGGAACTGTCAACAAAGGCCTTGATAAAATCGAACTCTACAAAACACTCTACTCCGGTGTTCAATGCGTTTCCGATATTCGTGCGGATCTTCTTGGTCGAATTGGGTTGTGGGGCCAAACCGATCTTGTCACCATAAAACAAGGTGAACACGGCCAAATCTGTGTAGAAGTACTTCCCGATAAATCCTCTCCAGCCGATTTCAGTGGTATTCCCATATTCATCTTTGATCAGTGAATCGACTATAATGTTGGGGTTTGCGACCCGGATATCGGAGAAGTTGACTGCGCGGTAATTCTGGCAGAAATTGATGTAGGCGTTCGAGTATTTTCCGGTTTTGAAAGATGCTCCGGCACCTCCCAGTGGAATCGAACGGATAACTGTATTGGAACTTTCGATCTTATAAGAACTTAATGTATCAAAGGTCAGCGGGTGAATGTTGTACTGATTGTAGTATCCGATTGCCGAACTCTTGATGAATTCAAAGCGCAAACCGGCATTTACAGTCCAGCGGTCGCCCAGGAACCAAATATTATCCGTGAATGCAGCAAAATTCTCCGAAGGAAAACGGAAATCGGAGTTTTCGATGTTAGAAGGGTTATTGAATTTGAATTCTGCGCGGTCTCCGTCCGTTGCCAGTCCCTGAAGGTTGGTTGTTTGACCTCTGTAGTAGCGAGCGCCGACTAAAAATGCGCTTTCATGCTTTTGTTTTTTCGTCAGTTTGTACCGATGCAGGACTCGTGCTTCCACTCCCGTATTTTTGAAATCGCCTGCAATCAGGTCGCGTTTTCCTCCCGGATCGGCAGTATTTATTTTTCCAAGATATCCGAGGGAATACCTGCTGGAAAGCATCCCGAATGCACGGATGTTCAAGACTGTCTTTTTGGAAAGCCTCGAATCGTAGTGAAGAGCGAGAATATTCCAATCCACCTTGAACCAGTTCCGGTCGCGGACACTTTGTCTTGGATCTTCTTCGAATTGTTTGTCAGTCAAACCTCCCGGTTGTTTTGCCAGGTAGCTCATGCGGGTGTATTCCAAACGAACCTGGTTGTTCTCGTTGATGTGATATCCGATCTGTGCAAATCCCTGCTGCTGATTGAAATCGGAATTCGGCCGGTAACCATTTCCGGTTTTCAATTGATAATAGGCCTGGTATTCAAAACGTCCCGAACTTCCTGAAATACGGTTGAATGTTCCGAAATATCCATAGTTTCCAATGGTGTTTCGCGAAGTGAATTGAAAAGGACTTGTTTGAACTGGATCTTTGATAATGAAATTCATCAGGCCGCCGAATTGTGTTCCGTATTGTAAACTGGCAGAACCACGAATAATCTCAATTGCCTGGAGTGCTTCCAATGGCGGAGTGTAATAACTTTCCGGATATCCGAGTGCATCTGCGGAAATATCGTACCCGTTTTGGCGCGTGTTGAAATTTGCGGCCCTGTTCGGACTCAAACCTCTTCCTCCGACACCCATCTGGATTCCGGCACCATCACTTTCCCAGATATTTAATCCCGGAACTTTTGCAAATAACTCTCTTGGATTCGCGCTGGATTTGGCACCACCTTGTCGTTCGGTTTCAATCAGGGTATTTGTTCCTGTTGCAATCTGAACTCCTTTGATAGGAGGAATGAATCCGATATCGAAATAATGTAAGCGTTTCCCACGAATTTCGACTTCTTCCACTGCTTCCGATGTTTGGACCTGGATGATGTGTTTTGGAGCTACAATGCCGTTTAGGATATAAACCAAGGTATCAATCTGGTCGCCGTAGATGATCAACGGACCTTTATCACAGGGAATCTGGAATTTACCTTGCTCATCTGTCATGGTTTTTTTCTCACCACATTGAACAAAAATTCCAAATTGCGGACTCTTCGTCTGATCAATGATTGTTCCTTCGAAGTTTTGGGCCCAGGAAAGGGAAACAAGCACGGAACACAGAAAGGAAAGGCTTATTTTTCGAGAGGTAAAATCCATTTTCTGTGTTTCAAATTGTATTCTTCTTGCATTAAATCTGTTTCCCTGCTCACAAACTGCTGATTGGGCCGGCCATTGAGGGTGACATAGACATCTGCACTTACCCTGGGGCGCGACAAATGTACGGTTTTGCTCCCAAAATGAAGTGTGGTATCGGCGTACTTTTCACCCAGGAAATGGGCAAATTGTAAAATCATATCCGGTTGACGGGACATTTGATCAATCTGTTGCGGGCTCAGGTAATCCGAATTCGTGATTTCTATGGATTTTCGCGTTGTACGGTCTTCCACATAAAAAGTGGCATACCCTTTTTTTTCCATCAACATGACCCTCCAGGAAAAACGGAATCCTTCTTCGTGCCAGAACAAATTGTCAGGATAAAGCAGGTAACGAAATGGGACTAGCAATTGAATGCCGATAAAAACCGATAAACAGGCAATCAGATACTTTGGCCGGGTTGATTTCAATTCCGTAGGATCACTTTTCCAGCGGAACCATCTTTGAAGTGGATTCAGCCATTTGGAATGAAAGCTTGCGGGGAAGAAAATCAAGGTGCTGAAGATCATGACCCATGGAAAAACACCAATCGGGAACAATAACCAGGTCAAAATATGAAAGACGACGACAAAAATGTAAGCACTATTCCTTGTTCTCGCTTTGGAAAGGAAAAATGGAATGGTCAGATCGTAGAAACAGGAAAACCAGGAGAAGACAAAAGCGACCCAGGAAGTGGCCAATAAATTTCCGACCAATGGTAAATCGCGGAATGCCTGCAGCCACATGCGCAACGGTTGTGCTTCCAGGAGCCAATCCGAATTTAACTTGGCTATTCCGGCATAACAATAAACAATTCCCAATTGAAAACGAAGGATGAAGATTGGCCACTGGGGAATCGTAGTTCGCTGGATGGAAGGAGTTCTTTTCGCATCGATACTGAATTGTGCATGGGCAGGAAGCCAGATCAACAGGAAAGCAATAATGCTTACGAAGTAATAATGATTGAGGTAATAACTTTTATCAAGCAATTCCACATAGGTAAATGCCAGGAAGAATAAAACGGTCGAAAACCGGTAAAATGCTCCCAGGATGATTCCTAAACTTGCAATGATTAAAGCAATGAATGGAAGGAATATCCAATTGTCCGGAAGTGGACGTACCCAGTCGAAACCCAGGTACGTGAAATGGAATGGGGGATCGATATAGAGCTGTTTTACCCAACCGTTGGAGATAAACCGCACAGTACTGAATAAGAACAGGCATCCGATGACGATCCGAAAAGCAATCAAAGGAGTGATGGAAACTTCCCTGAAAAGAAAATCAGGCCATCGTTTTCTAATCTCCATCTGTATCCTGATAAGTTATCAAGACACCAAAAGCGGAAGCCATATCTGTTTTCATGTTGATCACGGAACCTTGCTGATAATCATAGAAATTTTCCAAAGTAGCCGGAGAAGAAGTCATCAGGTTTTCCAATGTTCCCGACCAGGTTTGCGGAGTGGACAGCATGTAGTCAAAACGCGTTGCAATTGTGCTTGAAAGGGATGCTTTATCCTCAAGGGCATCCAGGTAATCGTCGAAACCTTGTCCGTTGCTTCCTGAAAGGCTTAATCCATAGAAAATGGCGCGTGACCCGCGGATGTTTTCAACCAGCAGGGTTTTTCCAAGTCCGGATCTGCGAGCCTCCAAGTAATTCGGTTGTTGAATACCTAAAGTATGATTTCCAATCGGGAAGCCCAATTTGGTCGTTTTACACAATTCGAAATCCTTACAGAAATTATTCACCAACAATGCAAAAGGGCTTGTTGACTCATTACCTGTTCCGTTTACAAAGGTGGCTCTATAGCTCGACCATCCTGAAACAACGGAAGCAATCTCCGTTTTCATTTTTGAAATGATATCAGAAACATAGATGCAGGTACTCGCTGAATTTTGAAAGCTTGTCAAAGAACCAGTGCGGTAAAACAAATAATCCAGGGCATCAAAACCGCTTGCGTCCAGGTTATTGGTGTTCAAATCGTATCCGCCGGTTTGAATATTTCCATTGATCTGGGTAGTGTCGCATGGGAATGTCCCAAAGCTGAAAACCAGGTTAGCGCTCATTGCAGGTCCGAAATCAAATGCTTTGACATGTTGAAAAGAGATATTTGCATCTATCCATGCCTGTTTTGAGAGGTCCAATTTTGCTTGTGTTTTGTCAGCCAAAAAATCATTCCAGGCCGTTTCAAGCACAGTGATTTTGCTTTTCAGATCGGCATATCCAGGAATGATATAATTATCGGCCATATTGACCATGATCGGACCTTTATCAAAATCAGCATTTTCTTCTTTCTTCTTTTTACACTGGGTAAAAACCAACAGTCCCAAAAGTGCAATGCAAACTGCTTTTAATTTCATGTATCTCAAATTGAACTAACGTTACCGGTCTTGTTTCAGAACAATGCACAAGCTGTCGTGCGCGTGCGCGATTATTCAGGGTACAAAATTAGATGAGATCCGTGCGTTTGACAATACCTGAAAAAAGGTATTTTTGGTTTATGGATGCAAAATACATAGTTGCCGATTCCGGTGGTTCATCTACAAGCTGGGGAATTGTCCTTACAACTGGGGAAGTAGTATTTATTCAAACAGACAGTTTACATCCGAAGTACGCCTTATCGCCGGATTATCCCATAGAGCAATTAAAGGAGCAACTCAGGGAACTGAACGGTCCACTTTATTTTTACGGTGCAGGTTGTTCGAGTGAATCGGTTCAGGCGAAAATGCGCACTTTTTTGCTGCAACTTGGATTTCCGGAAGTGAATGTTTACCCCGATACCCTGGCTGCATGCAAAGCACTTTATGGAAATAACGCCGGGTGGGTGGCCATATTGGGGACCGGTTCGGTTTTGGTCCAATACGACGGTTCGAATATCATCAAGAGGGTTGGGGGATATGGCTCGTTGATCGGAGACGAAGGAAGTGGGTTCTATTTCGGAAAATTGCTTTTACAATATTTGCTAAGGACTGAACAATGGAAAGAAGAATGGATAGCAGTTTTTGAATCCCGTGAATGGATCCTTTCAAAATTGGCAAGTGCGGACGTACAACAATGGATTTCTGGTTTAGGCGAGAAAACCGCTGCAATGGACTTCGGGTTTCTGCATGCCGAAAATGCGCAGCTCTTTGTTGAATTGTATTGTGATCCGGTTCCGGGATTGAAGCAAATTTCGTTTATCGGTTCATATGGCTTCGGGCAAAAAGCAATTTTCACCGAAGTATTTCAACGGTTTGATATTCAGATAGAAAATGGAGTGTCAAGCCCTATCGAGGATTTGGTTCGGTATTATCAGATGAACGAATAATGAAGTTGGTATTAATTTTTGACAATTGATATAGAGCCCTTTAGTCGAAAATATTAAATCTTTCGTAGAAAAGTACCTTGTCGTTTGAAAAATAATTTACAACTTGCAGGAGCGAAAGTGAGAAATGGACACATTATTAATTCAGGCAACTGCTCAAACACCCTTGGTAAATTTGAATCCTGTAACGGGAATCATGGAAATTAGAGGCCGTTCGATTCCGGATGATCCCGAAGCCTTTTGGGGTTCAGTTTTAACTTGGTTTGATGATTACATGGCGAATCCGATTGAAGAAACGCTTGTAAAAATCGACTTGGAGTATTTTAATATTACTTCATCCAAGCGTATTTTATTTTTGCTTTACAAATTGAATGAACTGGTTGATTCCGGGAAGAAAGCAAAAGTGGAGTGGTACTACAGACAATCTGATGAGGATATGTATGAAGTAGGCCAAGATTATGCTTTCATGGTCCATGTTCCATTTGATTTCCGTGAGTATACGGATAACGATTTAGTAGTCGCGTAAACTGCATTCTCTTTTTTATTGATATTGTGCTAAAGTTCAAGACATAAGACTATAGACGCAAGACACAAGATTGTTGATTAGTCTGAAGTCTATTGTCTTTCATCTTCTATCTTTTTCTGTTTTATATTCAGATTACTTAAATTATCCACTAGAAACAGCCCCTCTTTTTCCAATTTCATTATTTTTGTCCTATTATGCGTGTAATAGCCGATATACCACATGCCCGTTACAAGATTCAGATTTTCTTGTATAATGCAAAATACTTAGTGAAGATTGAATTGGGTCAATTCGAACAGACATTTAAAATTGCTGAGTCGGACGTGAATGGTTTGGAAGAACTGAAACGCATGATAACAGATCAATTATTACAGAACTCACTTGAACGGTTTATTTCCATGAGATCGGATTGGGAAGAAGCATTTAAAAACAAAGAAATATGAAATTAGTACACTTCATTGCAACAGGTTTGATACTTGGATTAACAACAGTTGCTTGTTCGGATAAAAAAGAAGAAGCAGTAAAAACAAAGGAGGAATCTGCTCCGGTAATTCCAACCGTTAATTCGAAAGGATTGAAAATTGCGTTCTATTATTCGGATAGCCTGAAGAATGGATTCACTTATTATAAGAATGAAGATTCCCGTATCACTAAAAAGGGAGAAGCTTTCCAGAATGAGATGCTGGGAAAACAACGCCTGTTGGAACAAAAAGCACAGAACTACGAAAAATACATGCGAGAAGGTACGATGACTGGTGCTGACATGCAGAATATGGAGAATGAGATCATGCGTATGCGTGAACAGTTGATGAACCAACAGCAAACAAGAGGTGCGCAGTTGGAAAAGGAAACCAATGAAGCATTGACTGTGCTTTCTAAAAAGATTGAAGTTGCAGGAAAGAAATACTGCGAAAAATACGGAATTGATGTTTTGTTGATCCATGGTCAGGGTGGACAGATCAATTTCATTAACGATAGAATGAATGTAACCCAATCATTCATTGACTTCTTGAATCACGAACAAGAAATCATGGACAAAGATTTAGGGAAGAAATAAGATATGCTGATAGCCCAACAAAAACTTAACGAGAACATCGCTGAATATATTTTATACATGTACCAGATCGAAGATTTGATACGTGCATATCAGTTTGATCTGGATCGTATCGTGAAAGAAGTAGTGGAACCGAACCTTCCGGATCGTGCTTATTTAGAGCAATACAGGGAATGGTATGCAGGACTGATCCGGGATATGAAATCCGAACGGATCATTGAAGCCGGGCATCGACTCGAATTGCAGGATGTGTTGGTTGAGCTGTCTTATTTGCATAATTCATTACTCACGGTAGTGAATGATGAAAAGTACCGGACACTTTATTCTACGGCACTTCCATATATTGAGGATTTTATAGAGCATTCCAATCTGAAAGGAATGAATCACCTGGAAGTTTGTTTCCATGCGCTTTACATGAAGCTATTATTGAAACTACAGAAGAAAGAGATCAGTCAGGAAACGGAAGAAGCTTTTGATGCTATGCGTATTTTATTAGCTTATATCACGCGTTCGTATCACCAGATGAAAACAGGAGAAGGACAGTATTGGAATAATTGAAAATTCAAAATGTAAAATTCAAAAGAGATTTTGTCTTGTTTTTGAATTTTACATTCATCATTTTGCATTAATAAAGCTCTTGTTTACTCACATTCAAATCCACCATTCCCGAAATTCCGGGTAATCTTCCGGATTCTGAAAATTGCCAGTGAAGCACTTCGCGATCCGTCATGTATTGTGGTTCCCTGCTATATGCTGCAATCCAAAAGTTATAACCTTCCATTTTTCCACGGAACTTGGTTTCATAAAAGCTCAAGGAAGTATAGATAATGGGCCTGATTCCGGTTGCTTTTCGCACCTCTTCACACCAGATCAATACTTTTGCCCTCAGGTCTTCATCCGAAAATCCTTCATCTTCCACATCGATTACAGGAGGCAGATCAATGCTCCGGATCTTATATACGGAAAGAAAATATGCAGCTTGCGGTTTAGGGAGCGATTTCGGATTGAAATAGTGATAGGCACCATTTGAGATGCCGTGTTTGTTCAGGTATTCCCTGTTGCGTTCCCATTGTGTGTCCAGGTGATCGGAACCTTCCGTTACTTTACAATAAACAAAATCGATGATGGTGTCGAATCCTTTTTTAGTGAGTAAGAGGTCCCAGTCAATTTCTCCCTGGTGATGAGAGACATCCAAACCGACACTTTTATAACCCGGTGGAATAATCTCATGGAAATGGCTGGAAGTTTGGACCATTCCATTGGTCTCATACCAGAAATAAAAGAATGCCAATACTCCAATAGGAACCGCAATCCAGATAAAGAATTTGCTCTTACCTTTCTTGCTCGATTTTGATTTCCGTTTGGGAGCTGCTTTTCTGGGACTTCTTCTTTTTGCCATGATTCTGAGTTGCGAAAATAGAAGTAATCCACTTAATAATAGACCTTTTTGGAAAATCTATTTTGAAGAACCATTTTTCCCACAAGAAATGTGCAAAGCACATGAAGACGAAGGCTCCTTCTATGAAGGAATAGCCTGAGGTGGAACACGGAAGTACACGGAGGAAAAGATGCAAAATACTATAAACTTCAGTGTTCCTCTGTGCTCGTCCGTGGGATATAATCTAAGTACATTATTTTTGGTTTGAAATACTATCTAAAGAGTAAACCACCCAATCCCGATTATTCAAAACTACCGGAAGTTCCAGATACAGATCACCACCCAGGTAACGTTTCAACACGACAATATACTTACATCCTTTTTGTCGGATCTCTTTTCTGAAATCGGCATTCAAAAGTTCATCATTGCTGGCTACCCAACCTTTTCGATGTGCAAAGTAAATGGGAGTCGGATTGTCTATCGTATTGACGGCAATCAGGTCCGAGCGTTTGGAAAAATGGTCCATGTCGGATTCCAGTTTCACAAATGCCAGCTCGTGTTCTTTCAATCGGAAGTCGTGGAGTTGATTGCCTATTCCTTCCAAAACGATTACAGCCAGGAGAATGATCTGAACAAGATTCTTCCGGAATCCTGCTACTCCATAACCTGCCACCAAAGCCATGACCGGAACAAATGGAATAATGTAATAGGAGTGATGTGTAAAGGTGAATCCTGCCTTTAAAGCAATCACCAGGAATGCTGCAAAGCTAAGGCCCAAAACCCAAAAGAGCAATTTGTTTCCCTTTTTGAACGCGAAGTACAATCCTGTGAGGAATAACCCGAACCCAATGAATTTCAGGGCAGAATCGTAGAAATGTTTCAATCCGTCTCCCAGGTTTTCAACCAGTTCTTTAGCTCCAATGCTGATGGGTTTCCCCATAAAGAAATGCCAGAATTCATACTTCTGAACCAAATAAGGAACCCAACTGAAATACCACCAGGAAATTGGAATGAAGATGAGCAGGCAAGTGATGGAAAACCAGATTTTCCGAGAGATTTGAATTTCCTTTCTGAAAATGAATAAGGCGTACAGGACGAGTAAGAATCCGGTAGGAAGTTTGGCCAAAATACCCAAAAGCGTGAACAAGGCAAAGAGGATTAGGTTCAGGACTAATCGCTTCTTGTCTTCGAAAAAGCACGCAGCATAATAAAATCCGATGATTACCAGGGAAGTGGCAAAGGTGTCGGGCATGATTTTACGGCTATAGGCAAACCAGATGGAAGCCAGTAAAATAATCGAGGCATTAAAAGCTGTTTCTTTGGTGAAATACCGTTTCAGGAGTCGGAAGAAAAACCAGATCCCAAAACTGCTCACGATGAGGTTGATCAGTCGGCCATACCAATGTTGGTAACCGAAAACTTCCGAAACCAGGTAATCGAGATAATTCAGAAGCGGAAATTCCATTCCCGTAATCCCCGTTTTTTCTCCGGCGAAGTCAATTTTCGGATAAAGAATATTGGACGAACCTTCGTAGAAATTGCGCGTTACCATCGTTCCTGTGGTTTGTCGCCAGTTGTGGGCAACTTCCAGCGGAGGATTTGTAATCCCGTACATGCGGATCAGGAAGAATAAAATGATCCAGAACCGAATGTCTTTAAAAATAGGAAGAGCGAAGAATGATCTCACGTGTTTTCTTTAGGACGCTAAGTTACTAAATAGAATCTCGAAATGCCGAATGTATCATTGAAAGAAACGAATCTGAATAAGATGGAGACCAGGTAAATCGCCTGAAAATTTTATAAAATCGCACAATCTGAATAATTCAATTTAATGATATCTGGATATCATGATATAAAAAAAATAGTATATCGTTATATAACGAAGAAGGTGAAAAGCAAAAAAGCGGGATCCTTTTCAGAACCCCGCTTTCAATGAGTGTTTTTTAATCTTTTAAATTACTTTTTCGCAAAATTCGGAGCGACAACCAGGTCTTTTGTTCCATGAGTCCAGGAGTAGAATCCTTCGCCCGTTTTCACTCCTTTTTTACCTGCAGTGACCATGTTTACCAACAAAGGACATGGCGCATATTTCGGATTTCCGAAACCGGTATGCAACACTTCCAATATTGCCAGGCAAACGTCCAGCCCGATAAAGTCGGCTAATTGCAAGGGACCCATCGGATGGGCCATTCCCAATTTCATTACCGTATCAATTTCTTCCACACCCGCAACTCCTTCATACAAGGTGTAAATTGCCTCGTTGATCATTGGCATCAGGATTCTGTTTGCCACAAATCCGGGGTAATCATTCACTTCGACAGGAACCTTGTTCAGTTTTTTGGAAGTTTCCATGATCAGGTTCGTAACCTCATCCGTTGTGGAATATCCGCGGATGATCTCAACCAATTTCATTACCGGAACCGGGTTCATGAAGTGCATTCCGATCACTTTATCCGGACGATTGGTAACCGAAGCGATTTTCGTGATGGAAATGGAAGACGTATTGGAAGCAAGGATTACGTTCTCAGCTGTCAACCCATCCAATTGTTTGAAGATATTCAATTTCAGGTCCACATTCTCCGTTGCAGCTTCAACCACCAATTCCACACCTTTTACACCCTCTTCCATGGAAGTGAATGTCGTGATGTTTGCCAAAGTAGCTGCTTTATCCGCTTCCGTGATAGCCTCTTTAGCTACCTGACGATCCAAATTCTTGGTGATCGTTGCCAATCCTTTATCCAATGAAGCCTGGGCTACATCGATCAATGACACTTTATATCCAAATTGTGCGAACGTGTGGGCAATTCCATTTCCCATTGTTCCTGCACCAATTACTGCTACGTTTTTCATGAAGTGAGTTCTTATTTTTCGTGTGCGACGCTTGGGCTATAGCTTCAGCGACGGCCCAAAGATAATGAAAGTTTGATTCTATTGAAACGACTTAATTTTGATTTTCCCAAGTACTTTTCTTCAGTGCTCGTCCGTGCACGTCCGTGGGAAAAATTTGTCACTCGGGTTCTCATTCAAAACGGGAATTGATGGAAAAAATCCCTTTTAACTTTTTTTTTCTTTTCGAATAGTATATTTACCCCACTAAGTTAAACTAGAAACAACCTATGGAACAACACGAAAGACGTTTGTCCCGAACCGAACTGACGGCCCTTGCCAATCATTCAGATCTAAGTCCGGAACAGAAAAAACAAGGTTTTCGCGACCACATCCTGATCCACCGGACAGAATACCAGCAATTTTTGCAATGGGTACTTTTGGTTGGAGGAATCGGGCTGCTTGCATTCGGATTGATTTTCTTCTTTGCATTCAATTGGCGCGATATTCCCGCAAACTGGAAATTCGCAACGGTTTGGATCTTCCTTCTCGGATTTTTAATTCCCAGTTTTTTACCCAAAACTCCTTTGCTTACAAAACAACTGTTGATTACGATCAGTTCTATTTTGGTCGGAGTGTTATTTGCCGTGTTCGGACAGATTTATCAAACAGGAGCCTTCACCTATCAATTCATCGCACTTTGGCTGGCGTTAATATCCATCTGGGTTTTTACGACACATTTTGTGCCTTTATGGATCTTGTTCCATTTGCTTTTCTGCATCGCTCTCTATGATTATTTCGATAATTTCTTTGCCGTCTATGTCTATCTTTTTGGAGCTGTTGCACTCACAGTCTTGTGGAACCAATGGAAGCCCGGAAAAGCATTTCCTTATTGGTACTTGCTCGTTTTACTGACTCCTGCAATTGTCTTCTGCACTGCACGTACTTCCGTGATGATCGTGGATAATCGGTTCATGGGCCAATTCAGTTGGACAGAGTTTTCGGTCTTTATTTGTTGTATTGTTTCGCTCTTTTGCCTGGCACTCTTCAAGAAGTGGCTGGTCCCGATTGCACACATTGCCTTGTCATTGATCATTATCCTGAATGCAAAGGTCATTTCAACCTGGGAGGATAACCTGTTCATACCAGCATTCCTGACCTTGGGAGCTTTGGTCGGAAGTGTATTCTTTTTGATTTATTTACGAAATACCTGGAAAAATGGAAAAGCATAAGATCAACCTTGCTGAACACGGGAAAATGTGTTTTCCGGAAGCTGTTTTCGAGGAACCGAAAGCGGAGAAAGAAGCAAATTACCATGGTGCACATTTCGGGATCCGGGCTTTGGAATATTTGGTTTTTGTTGGAACACTCCTGACACTTGGATTATTCACAGCGGCCATGTTTCAGATAATGAAACATCCAACGGTTGAATTTTACTGTCTGATGGCAGGAATCCTGATCGGTACAACCATTTTACTTCATCTGTTGGTTAAACAGCGCCTGGTTGATGCACTAGCTACCGGAATTGCCGTTTTTGGAATAATGTCACTCGATGCAGCGATGTTTACTTCAAATTGGGCAGATCGACATGTGGGATTGGTTGATCTATTCCTTATAATCGCATTGATCCTGATTTCACGGAAGAACCTCTTGACCATACTTGGAATAGTAGGCATCTTTTGGTCTGTGAATTGGATCTTTGATGAGTATCAGTTACATTTTTACACCATTAAATTGGTGGTGATGTTGTTCACCCTGATCCTTGCGATCCTGGTTTACCTGGAAGAAGGAATTCTGATGCGTTTCACCAAATGGTCCTATTTCTTCAATTACCTGAAACACGGATTCTTTGTTGCCCTGACCAGTTACTATGTCTTCGGATTTATTCATTGGCCCCGTTGGTATGTTCGTCCAATGGAACCCGCCTGGTACGGCATTGCGATGTACGTGGAAATCCTTTTGTTGGCCCTTGCCTTATTCATTTGGCAATACCAACGGATGAAGGACCAACGGATTCCGCTTTGGTTGGTGGTCTTTATACCGCTCAGCCTGTTCCTGCTTGGGGTGTTCAGTGTGAAGATTGCCTTTTTCTTATTGGCTTTTTTAGCCTTTCTCTTCACAAGATCCATTTTTGGAATTGTCGCGAGTGCACTCGGACTGATTTATGCCGTGTTCCATTTCTATTACGAGTTGGAGTGGACCCTGATGCATAAATCCCTGTTTTTTATGGGCTTGGGCGCATTGTACCTGGCCTTGTATTTTGTTTTAACTGCTAAAAAAGGTTCACATGAATAATCTGAAACGAAACCTGATCATTACCAATGTATTCCTGGTTTTCATCGTCTTTTCATGGATGTGGTACGGAAAAGAGGAGCTGCTTAAAAAAGGAGAGATACTGGTGTTGAAGTTACAACCGGCCGATCCCCGATCATTCATGATGGGAGATTATATGACTTTAAATTATGACATCAATAATCAGCTATTCACTAATGCCTTCGAACTAAACGACTTCGAGTCTATGAATATGGATCCCTTTGATGGACCTGTTCGCCAAGAGATGGTGGTTAAAATGCAAGCTAGTTTAGCTGTGTTTGTACGCATGAAAAATAAGAAGCCATTGGGTAAGGGCGAATTTGCACTTCCCTGTAAACGGAATTATTTCAACTACGAGGTCTTACCGAATGAATACTTGTTCCAAGAGGGAAGAAGTAAGCATTTCAACCAAGCGGAATATGCACAGTTTCGTGTAGACAGATCGGGAGGTGTTATCATCGAATGTTTGTTGGATAAAGACCGGAAGCCATTGAGATAGAGAAACTTGGTCAAGCCAGGTAAATTGGTAAAATTCCTGAAAGGAAAACCAATAGAATTGCCAGGAAGGTTTTTAGATTATCCTTTTTTGTTTCGGAATTTGAAATGATCTCGTACCAGAATAAGCGTTGAAAGGAAAACACGAAAAAGAACATCAGTACTGCATGAACAACTAGTGAAAGGAAAATATTCGGGATATGGATATTTGCCCCGATTACAAGGTGATTCCAACATAGTCCGATTCCAACACTGGAATAGATTATACTCCCTTTTTCGGCTAGTTTGACCCAAGCGACAGGAAGTGGTTTTTTAGGACGTTCACTTAGAAAATGGCTTTCCAGGACGATAGCAGCGAATCCAATAACAAATAAGAGAATAACAAGTGTACCTAAAAATGAAGAGATTTCATTTTTTTCAGTCGGTATAGCGCTACCTGCAACTAACATATTTGAAATCCACCCTCCCAAATACATTAAGAAGAGAAACAATCTTCCATGCCATTGAATTTTATTTTTAGAATGGTAGGCCAAATCGTAGCTTTTTACATTCATGGAAACCATTCCAACTAAAACAGCAAAGATTATTAAAACACTATAAAGTGGTGAAAGACCGTGTTCGCGCTCGTATTCATAATGCTGTCTGTAATAGTTCACAGAGAAAAATAAAAGAACAGCTGTAATAAGGTTGCTGATTATAAATCGGGTGTTCAATTGCTTCATTGATATAAAATTAGAAAATATTTTAACCACCGGAGTTGAAAAGTAGAATCGAATAATTTGCTAATTTTAGACCAACTAACTAATTATTCATTATGGCTGAAAACAATTCTACCGGAACGGTGTTCCAAATCAATTTTGTAAACAATTCGATCAATCCGGGAACCTTTATGGTTTTCCAACAAGATCCCAACCTGGCTATGCCGGAAATTACCTCTTTAGCCTGGGTTACCAAATTTGCGAACCCCAATACAGAAGGTTTCTTTTCATGGAGTATCAATTACAACTTTTCATGGAGGGAAAGCGAATCGGTTGCTTCAGGGATTACTGTAGGAACATCACAATCTTTTCCTGCCGGGGCGGGTCTTTTGACAATGAATGGGATTACACTAACTTACGACGAAGGGTACAGTTTCATTGACCCAATTGATCAAAGTCCTGGAGGAAGTATGTACATCAAACAAGATGGCACGATTCCACTGAAACAAGCTACCGTCGGTATTGGTATGTCAGGGGCGCCAACTTTTATGGTTCAAGCTCAACCGAATATGGAATTGGTGTTTACTCCTCAACCGGAATATTGGATTGTTTTTGGTGAATTCATCCAGGGTCAATTAATTGATATTCAGGAAATGACAAGTAGTGCTCAGGTGTTATTCCCCCCGGGGATTACAAAGATGAAAGCAACTCTCAATGCAGATAATACCTGGACAATTATTCCAGATTGAGGATTCTAATCCAAAAAAAACAATTTACAGCAAAAAGCGTCTGCTACAGCAGACGCTTTTGTTTTTAGTCAAAACATGATAAATCAAGCCCGCATCATTCGTTCCGGGCATTCCTTTGACATTCTATCACTTAGTTTTTTGGGAAATTCATTGCTGGCTGACAAGTAGATCAGCTTCTCCCGGAAATGTTTCCGGATCTTTCGCGCAAACACACTTCCTCCGTCAATAACGGCGAAAAAGACCGCTTCATTGCCCTTCCTGAAATAAAGAGTGGAATTCGTCTTGAAATTGAAAGCATGCAATTCCGTCCATTCGGAATGTGGGATCACCCAGCGATGTGGTCGCTTGCGGAACAATCCGAAGCGCCTCCAGGGTTTGGTGAAAATAATCTCCGTGGGAGTAATTTCCATGACTGAGAACATAAAGTAGATGAGTTCGAGATAGAACACCAGGATTAAAAATCCCACCAGGACCCAGATGAAGTAAAAGAAATTCAGAAACTCTCTTCTGATTCCCCAAGCAATCATCTCATAATTTACGCAAAGAAGTAGTGCTCCCAAAAGAAATGGAGCCAGTAAGTTAAGTGTGTTTCGATATTTAGCAGATCGATACATAAACTTAAAAATTACTATGAGAGGAGAAGTTAGGAAATGTTTTAGTCTTTTACAAATAAAAAAAACAGAATGTTGTTTATGGGTCTGATTTTTAAAATATTACCTGTAAATGAGCTACTTCCATTTTTATTTAACACATTGAATGACCTGAGAGAAACGTAACAAATCCGATAAAGATCCGCTATTATGAGGGATTGAAGACAATTAAAATAAACCGTATGAGTAAGGAAATCAACACAATCGTAGGAGATATCTACATCGGGAAAGGAGCAGGGAAGATGATTATCGAAGATATGCTGAAAGCAAAACGGTCCATCCGGGTAATGTCGCCTTATTTGTCGGCCGGATTGATTGATATACTCCTGGAGCGTCTCCGTTTCGGGGTGCATATTGAATTGGTAACGGCTGATGACATTGAAGACCACCAACATGCAGATAAAAACTGTTACCACATCATTAAACAGCACACCCATGTGGACGGAGAACTGAAAAACAAAAAGCAGTTGCTTCATTGGCTCGGGATCGGGTTCATGATCGTGTTCGGGTGTCTTGCTGTTACTAGATTGCCGGGGATATTATCTCCTTCGATCGAACTTCCGGATGTTATCCAATTCTCCGTATTTGCCCTTCTTGCACTGATCGGAAGAGTTACCTGGAAACACGCTGAAAGCATCAATTTTTGGTACTATTCCTACAGCTCGCTTTTCCCGATCAAAATATTCTATTCCTATTTCTCCCGCAAGAACCGGGATCGTTCGAAAGCCTTTAATTTGCATAGCAAGTTATACATCATCGACGATTGCATCGCTTATCTGGGTTCTGTAAACTTTACCCGGTCGGGCTGTTCATTCAACCACGAAACCCGCATCCGGATTACCGATCGGGAGGCCATTGATCAGTTAAGGGAAGAATTCGAGGAATTGCTAAGTACGGATCAGTACAATCACCGAAGCGTTGACGAATGGGGAAGGGAGTTGTATGAGACAGGATGAGAATGAGAATGAGACAGGATGAGAATGAGAATGAGAATGAGAATGAGAATGAGAATGAGAATGAGAAACAGTCCCGATAGTTATCGGCAGAGAGTGAGAATGAGACTAATTTTCCCCATCTTTGCAGGATGGAACCGAAAATCACGACAAATCCTTACCAGTTTAGTGCTTCTGAGTTTGCAGCCTTGTATTTCGCATTGCTGTTTCGAAAATTCTGGTTTGTATTTATTCCTTTTTTTGGGATTTTACTTGGAGTATCTATTTACAATGTGATTAAATATCCATCCGTCATCTCACTCATTCCTATTGGAATGTTTACATTGATCACCATTCGTGCGCGGTATCGATTTATCCGTAAATTGAAAAAAAATCCGGCGATCGGGTATTTGCGATTTGTGAAGGTCTTTGAACACTGTATTGAAATAGAAGATCTGGAAGGAAAAGAAACTCCATTTTACCTGGTCGACATAGATAAAATAGTCCCTTTAAGAAAGTACTATCATTTCTATTTGAAGACCGGACAAACCTTTTGGATCCCGAAAGGTTATTTTAAAACGCCCGAAGACCAGTTGGCGTTTGAAACTCATTTGAGAGAAAAAGGGAAGATGAAGTGATTAATTGCACTTTTTTAGTTTTTCTTGAATCTCAGCCGGAGGGTCTTTTTCGAACATGGAATATTCCTTTTGAATCATTCGGCACATTTTACAGACATCTTGTGGTTGATTTAGTTCTTCATAAACACGAATTACAATATCTATCGTACTTTGATTCCACATCAATTCAATATCCGAATAACCACCATTTTTAACAAATGAATGGAGTTCCTTTGTTTTCCCCTCATAATCCATTACTTCGATAAGTAACCCGTCAATAGCTAAGGGATCTGTTAATTCGCACTTTTTTGCAGCTTCAGCATCTGCCATTGCCAAATCAGGAAGACCTTTTTTTAAGTATAACCCACCTCGATAGAGATGAGAAAATCCATCTCCCGGATCGAATTTGATAGCTTTCCCATACAATGTGATTTCCCTGTCAATATCCAGGCTGTCATCAAGAGTCAATGCTAAGCCATAGTATGCAGGTC
>Ga0247691_1000083_pt1 | contig 25792 bp, 26 predicted proteins | sample CNK32_metaG_FD_182721 | JGI IMG/M metagenome (GOLD analysis project Ga0247691, IMG submission 182721) | Soil microbial communities from Purdue University Martell Research Forest, Indiana, United States - CNK32 | ecosystem: Environmental > Terrestrial > Soil > Temperate forest > Bulk soil...
TACGAAATTGGCGAAGATCGGACCTTTCTTTACTGCGAATTGCTCTGATTTCTGCTGATAGATCAAGGTTCCCGTAACGTCCGCAGGAAGTAAATCGGGAGTGAACTGGATCCGTGAAAACTGTCCGGAAACAGCACTCGAAAGTGTGCGGATCGCCAACGTTTTTGCCAATCCCGGAACACCTTCCAATAGTACGTGTCCGTCTGCAAGTAATGCGATCAACAGACTTCGAACCATGTTCTCTTGTCCAACAATCACTTTTCCGATCTCACGACGCAATAAATCGTATTTTAATCCTTCCGTTTTGATTTCACCTGCAATTACCTGCAGTTGCTCCGAAGGAGATAAATTAGGGATGTCCATCATAGTTTAAGCCTAAGGTCGCAAATATGTGAAAGAATGTTCTTTGGGGGTTGCAAATGCTGTTAATTTATGTTAAGTCGCTTGCTAATAGTAAGCTTCAGCGCATTAGTTAGCTAATTGAACCAGTTTTTGAATTTCGGAATTAGGTTGGGTCATGGCAAGTGAATAAGCTGTTTGTCCATCCTTATTTGTCAGGCTCAAATCCGCACCGGCTTTTTTAAGCGCACCTACCAATTGTTCATTTTGATTCAACACAGCATACATTAAAGCGGTATTGCCATCCGGTCCCTGGGTATTCAGTTGAGCTCCTTTGGAAATCAACAATAGGGCAAGATCCGTATTATTTTGATAACAAGCTGCCTGCAAAGCGCTTCCCTCCGCTGAAGGGCGGTTGACATTCGCTCCATGTTCGATCAAAAATGCTGCACATTTGGTTTGTCCGCGGTAACAGGCTATCATCAGAGGATCAAAACCCATTGAATTCACTTTCTGAATAGTGTCTTTATTCAGCGAGATCAGCTTTTTAAGCTGTTTGATATTTCCAGTCCGTGCAGCTTCAAAAACATCCTGTGAATGAGCAGAGAATCCAAAAAAGAGTCCGAAAAGAAGAAAAAGGTGTGTCTTAATCCACATATATTCGAAAGAATGACGGTGTATCTTTTTGTTGAATTCGTACCATGTAGATTCCAGCAGGAAGATTGTCCAGGATGGTAAGCTTTGAATTGATTCGTCGGATCAGCTTTCCACTAACATCCGTTATCTCTCCTTCGGAGTAATCTGATTTGATCACCAATTCTTTTCCGTTCCAGGAATATGCATTCAAAGTCAATTCCTGCAACCCTGTTTCAAGCTCTGCTGTAAATGACCAGGCAGTCGTATCTGAAATTCCTGCAAAAGCATTTCCAGCCAAATCTTCGACCGCATCATTGTCAATTAAGATATGGTAATGTCCAGCCATTTGAAGGGCAAGAGCTAAATCAAGAGTTACGGTGTTTGTACTTACTACCGCATTTCCAAGTGCACTGCTAAACTCTTCTGAAGTTCCGGCAAGTTCATTTACCAAAAAGAAACTTCCGGAACCCAACGCAATGGACTCACTAAAAGTAATTGCAGGGTTCAATGCCAGCGGAACAGCACTACTATTATCTGTAGGATTCAAGCTTGCAATAGTTGGTGCAGTGAAATCTCCCACTGTGAAATTCCAGGTAACATTATCCGAAATTCCGGAATAATCATTGCCACTTAAATCTTCGATAAATCCGGGAGTTATGTGAATGTAATAAGCTGTGTTTTCACTCAATGGATTTGTAGTTGAGAAATTGACAGCAGAACCTAATATAGTAAGTTGAGACGATCCTGAATTAAATGACTCTACCAATGTTCCGGCAGCAGTAAACAGTTCGATTACTCCCGAACTTGAAACCTGCACATTTTCGTTGAAAGAAATGCTGCAATCTCCGGTTGTTGTAACATTAATAGCTCCATCCGCAGGAGAAAAAGGAGCAACCGCCAAAGGAGCAATCAAATCATTTGTATTGAAATTCCAGGTCGTATTATTCGTAAATCCAGCGTAATTGTTATTCGATAAATCTTTAATTGCCCCTGCTTGAATATTTACATAATAGCTTGTGTTCAATACTAAGTCCGTTGGATTGATCGTAACTATTGAACCTGCAAAGGAAATAAGTGGACTTGTCACTACATCGTATGCTTCGATCAGTGTTCCTGCTGCATTATACAGCTGAATTTCACCTGTTCCTGCCTGTATCGCTTCATTAAAAGTGATGGAAAGTGGTGTAGTAAGAGCAACACCAACCGAATTATCCGCCGGAACAAATGGTGAAGCAGTCAAAACAGGTGCTGTGACGTCATTGGTATTGAAATTCCATGTGACATTATCCGCAATTCCTGCAAAAAAGTTGTTCGCTGCGTCTTTAAAAGCAGTTGCATCAATTTTAACGTAATAAGGCGTATTCAGTACTAAGCTACCCGGAGGATTATAGAAAAAATTACTTCCTGTGATTGTCACATTCGGGTTTCCACTCGAAACAGTTTGAATAACATTGTCATTCCCATCATAAAGTATCAATGATCCTGTTCCCCAGGAAATATTCTCCGAAAAATTAATTGTCAGGTTGGTTGTCACACTTGCTCCAACTGCATTATCCGCCGGGATAGTAGTTGAAATTGTCGGAGGAGTAACGTCCGGTGTAATCCAGTTTCTCACAATTCCACTTGCTCTGTTTCCTGAACCGTGATATTGCAACTGGTTAGAAGCGGTTCCACAATGAGACCAAAACAAATTCTGAGTGGTTGCTGCGAAACTGAATGTCACATCATTCGGATCTCCCGTATTTAAAGCTCTGCTTGCTACAATTGTCCTGTTTCCACCTGAAACGTTATTGGAAATAACCGTCCAATCCTGCTGGGCATCAACGGAAGGTTCAACTCCCTGACCGATCATTCGGTGATCACGCAATTGAAGAGGTGCAGCTCCGGTTCCCAATGTCGACCAGATGATCGCATCATTCCCTGTTGCCATCCCGGTTCCGAACCCGAAAGCTATAAAGCGATCTGAAGGCCCCTGAAGGGTAACGGTAATATCTGTTGGAGTCATCACTGCACCAAAATACATCCCACTACCAACAGTGAGTTCTGCAAATGTGATCTCCTTTGTTTGACCAAAAGTCAGGAAAGGGCAAATCGAAAACAGTAAAAAGTAAATCTTCTTCATAACCAGTAGTGTTTTGTAATACAAACATATCCTATAAAGCGTTAGCAATCACTATTTTTTGAAAATATTCCACACCTTTTGTATAAATCGACTATTTTTCTGCTTCAATAGACGAAATCACTGAATAAGATGTTAGAGAGAAAATGCCTGGAATGCGAACAGAAATTAAGTGGTCGAAAGGACCAGAAATTTTGTTCCGACTACTGCAGAAATACTTTTAATAACCGATTGAATGAAGATGCCACTAAATATGTTCGACGCATCAATAATATCCTGAGGAAAAACAGACGGATTTTAGCGACCTTAAATCCAACAGGAAAACGGACGGTAGATGCGATTACTTTGGCGGAAGAAGGATTTAATTTCCATTATTACACGAACACCTATCAAACCCAAAAGGGAAATACGTATTTCTTCTGTTATGAACAAGGGTATTCGAAATTGGATGGCGACCAGTATGTGTTGGTGTTGAAACAGGACTATGTGAAATGAATTCAAAATTCAAAATTCAAAATTCAAAATTTTTAATCTAACTATTGTGATAGGTGTCATTTTTGATTAAATTAAATAGGAAACAAGAAAAAATGACTCATAAACCATTCGACATTAAAGATCGTTCGTTTGAATTTGCACTGGATTGCTTGAAGTATTGCAAAACTGTTTCTATTGAACACAAAGAGTATATCTTAACGAAACAATTATCTCGATCCGCAACCTCAGTTGGAGCAAACATTAGGGAGGCTCAAAATTCCAATAGCAAGAAAGACTTTATTCATAAGCTCTCGATTGCTCAAAAGGAATGTAATGAAAGTATTTATTGGATTGAACTGCTAAAAGCATTTCTGGAATTAACCTCTGATGAAACACTAAGACTTCTAAAAGAAGCGAATGAATTGTTACGAATATTAAGTTCAATTGTGCTTAATACAAAACAAAGAATGCAACTCGAGTAAATTTTTGAATTTTGAATTCAGACTTTTGAATTCTTTACAAGTTCCACTTTTCCTTGAAAATATCCATTTTCGGATGATCCTTGATTCCTTCACTACCAATGAACAAAACATCTTTACATTTTGTCCGGTCGAAAAATAAAGACAGATGAGATAAGGCAACGTTCATTGTTCCACTTAAATCTATCTTATGGATCGGAGCTTGATGAACCTCAAATAAATCGCGCAATTCAGCAGTTCGTTTATCGAAGTTGTGGTTGTCATGGAAAATAACAACAGCATCAATTTTCTCCGTCAATTCATCATTTTCCTGAAAAGGCAAAACATGAAAGCCCAATGCTTCCAACCAAGAATTTACGGTTTCAGCAAAAGGTGTCTTGTCTTCGGTGTAAATGGTCTGAATATGTGTCGTCATTCTTACCTTGATTTGTTATTTTTCGTTTATGTTTCTTAAAAGAGAGTGCAAAAATACTGTAAACTTTTAGTAAACTCTGTTTTAAAATGAATTAATTCCTCTTTTCACAAGAATTAGCAATTCAATAGTCAGAAAAGCAATTGATTCTGAAATAATTAACTGCAGCCCTTATTGGATAGGAAAAATACAACAATTTCAACTAAAAACCTAGAACTAAATAACTAATTCGATTTAGTGGTTTTTAGGGGCGGTAGCCCAGAATTCGCATAAAGTCATCTGCAGTCTGTTCCTCTGAAAACAGCTCTGATACGATTTTCCCGTGTTCGTCACGCTGGATAAGTACATGCTTCGGTTCCGGAATCAGGCAGTGTTTCAGCCCACCATATCCACCGATAGTTTCCTGGTAAGCACCTGTATTAAAGAATCCAATATAGAGCGGTTTATTCTTGTCGAACTTTGGAAGATAGATGGCATTTGAATGCTGTTCCGAATTGTAATAGTCATCCGAATCACAAGTCAACCCACCGAGAAGTACCCGTTCATAATCATCATTCCAGCGATTGATCGCCAGCATGATAAACCGTTGATTGATTGCCCAAGTATCCGGAAGGTTCGTCATGAAAGAACTATCGATCATGTTCCATTTTTCCCGGTCATTCTGTTGTTTCTGATGCAATACATTGAAGATCGCGCCTCCGCTTTCACCAACCGTAAACGATCCGAATTCGGTATAAATGTTTGGCTCAGGAATGTCGTTGTCTGCACAAACGCGTTTTACCTGCATCAGGATCTCGCGGACCATGTAGGCATAATCGAAATCAAAAGCCAGGGACTTCTTGATTGGAAAACCACCACCGATATTCAATGAATCCAGTGTCGGACAAACCTTTTTCAAATCGGAATAGATGCGAAGACACTTCGTCAACTCATTCCAGTAATACGAAGTATCATTGATTCCAGTATTGATGAAAAAGTGAAGCATTTTGATCTGTACACGTGGATTGTCCTGGATAAATGCTTTGTAAAACGGGACAATTTCACGGTAACGAATTCCTAAACGCGAGGTATAGAACTCAAACTTCGGTTCTTCTTCCGATGCAATCCGAATTCCTATCTTCAATTCATTTTCCCCGGTTGCAGCAATCAGATCATGAATTTCAGCCGTATTATCAACGACCGGAATAATATTCAATCGCTTATCCTCAATCAGGTCTGCAATGTTCTGAATATATTTCGGTGGTTTGAATCCGTTACAGATCACATAGCTTCCTTCCTTTAGTTTTCCGGCATTCAACACATTCTTTACGATATCGATGTCAAATGCAGAAGATGTTTCAATATGGACATCATTCTTTAGTACCTCATCTAAAACAAAAGAGAAATGGGAGCTTTTTGTACAATACGAATAATAGTAATTCCCGGAATAACCCAAGTTGTTCATTGCTTCGCGAAACCAGCCTTTGGCTCGTTGGATATTGTGAGAAATCTGAGGTAAATAATTGAATTTCAATGGCGTGCCATATTCTTCAATTAATCGCATCAAATCAATACCATGGAACATCAAACGATCTTCTCTCAAGTGAAACTCATCTTGTGGGAAATCAAATGTCTGATCGATAAGGTCAATGTACTTTGTTCTCATTCGCTACACGTTGCACTCCTCCTACGGAAATCTTTCTTAAAAGTTCTACAAAACCTACTAAATTATTCCTGGAATAATTCGCTGCAAATTTAGAGTAAAGATTGGGATGTGGCCTGTAAAAATTCAAAAAATGCACTCGTTTTCAGAGAAGCCTTGTTGGTAGGTACTTCCGGGTCTTTCTTCTAACAGGTTTTATCAGCCGAAAATAAGGTTCACATCCAAACGACTAATCATGATGCCGGGTCAAATACTCTACCAATTTCGATGCCCGATAACTGGAATAAATTCCAAAAGCATTTACAACAATTCCTTTGATATTTTTCTCAGTGGAAGAGATTGCATAAACAATCATTTCATCTCCCGGATCGGTCATGCCTTCAAAACGGTAAACCTCATCGATGGTGAAATCCTCCGGGGACAATTGGGTTGCAGTGGATTTACAGAATAAATAATCCTTGTCTGCTTCCATGGACAAATCCGATGTATAACCTCGCTTCTTCAAGTCATTAACCGCTTCAGTCACTGTTTCGTAATCCCGTTGTTCCATAATCCCACCATTTGATTCACTTAAAGATAATGAAAAGATGTTAGAGTCCTCAAGCAACTTGAATGAATTTCACGGCGTCTTTCTTACAAATTAAATATAAACATGAAAAAACTACTACTTGGCATTTCCCTCGCTTTGGGATCCTTTTCTTTTTCGCATGCACAATGCAGCGTAGAAGTAAATGACAGCTTATTGAACACTTACGATTATGTGTTGAATGCAATTAACGCAACCGGAACAGCACCATTTGTCTATTCCTGGACCGTAACCGATGGAAACGGGATTCCCGTTCCATTTACAACTCACCCGGGTGGAGATAGCATTACCATTGACGCTGCGACCCTTCAGAACAATTACGGATGTGTGATCTATCAATTGTGTATGACAGACGCAAATAACTGCACCACTTGTTCTTCCGATACTGCAGCATTACAAGTTCCATATCCGTGTTATTCCCAATTCAACTCATCTATTGTAGGGCCAAACCAGGTTTCACTTACCCTAACTTCATCCATGCCATCCTGGATGATCTCCAATCAATTCGTAACATGGACAGATGGAAACGGACAGGGACAAGGAATGCCATACATGGGACCGGGAACAATCCTTACTTACACACCGGGAGCTTCCAATCCATCCAATAAATTCTTTTGTTGTATCATGACCACGGCGATAAATGGTGGCTGTATTTCTTGTGATTCCATTCAGTACACCAATTCTGCCTTAGGGATTCATGAGTTGGAAAAAACAAAACTCCACATTGCTCCGAATCCGGCTTCATCCGTAACAAAGATCGAAAGTGTTTCAGCTATCGAAACCTTGAAATTGGTCAATGCTCTCGGTCAATCGGTTTCCATGAACTATTCCATTGAGAATACTACTGCGTGGATCAATCTTGCCGAATTACCGAAAGGAGTTTACATAGTGGAAGTTTCTACTGAAGGAGGTGTGTTTAAACAGCGTTTAATCAAAGAATAGAAATACGGAATTTTATATTCACCGCAAAGAAACAAAGGGCGCAAAGAAGTTTTCTGACTCTGCGTTCTTTGTTTCTTTGCGGTTTATTTATTAATTAAATCTTTGATTAGAGATGGCGGCCTGCCCACTATCGCTTGATTTCCTCTTACAACGATTGGTCGTTCGATGAGAATCGGGTATTTCATCATAGATTGGATCCACTGCTTTCGCGTGCGTGTTTTGCCGGCATACTTTTCAAGAAAAATCGGTTCTTTCTGACGAATGATATCCAGCGGTTTTGCTTGCAGCATTTTCAACAGGCTATCCAATTCCTCGTAAGTCGGAGGAACCATCAGGTAATCCCGTATTTCAATATCTGCACCCATTTCCTCCAAAACGCAGAGGCCTTCTCTACTTTTCGAGCAACGGGTATTGTGGTATATGATTGTTTTCATTTTTTAAAGACATCAGACTTTAGACCAAAGACTCAAGACAAATTCAGACTGGAAGAAAATTCAAGTCTTTTGTCTTACATCTTGAGTCTGTAGTCTTTATTAGTTTCCGTACATCATCAAATAAGACTTCAGGAAAGGCAACAAATCCCCGTCTAATACCTTATCCGGATCATTCACAGTGTAATCTGTCCGGTGATCTTTCACACGTCGGTCGTCCAATACATAACTTCTGATTTGTGATCCCCATTCGATTTTTTTCTTCCCTGCTTCAATTTGGTCTCTCGATTCGGCACGTTTACGCAATTCGATTTCATATAACTGGGAACGCAATAACTGCATTGCCTTTTCCTTATTCGCAAGCTGGGAACGGGATTCCGAGTTTTCAATGATAATTCCGGAAGGAGCATGTCGCAAACGAACTGCGGTTTCTACCTTATTTACGTTTTGTCCACCGGCACCACCTGAACGGAAAGTTTCAAACGAGATATCTGCCGGATTGACATAGATCTCAATCGTATCATCCACCGAAGGGTACACGTATACCGAGGCGAACGAAGTCATTCGTTTTCCCTGCGAATTATAAGGACTCACCCGAACCAGGCGATGGATTCCATTTTCACCTTTCAAATATCCGAAAGCGAATTCACCTTCGATTTCCAGCGTTACGGTTTTAATTCCAGCTACATCACCTTCCTGGAAGTTGAGCTCTTTCACTTTGTACTTGCTTTTTTCGGCCCACATAATATACATGCGCATCAGCATTCCTGCCCAGTCGCATGCTTCCGTACCTCCTGCACCTGCCGTGATTTGGATTACAGCGCTCAGAGCATCTTCCTCTCCGGAAAGCATGTTTTTCAATTCCACTTCTTCGAGTGTAGCAAGCAAAGACTGGTATGCCTCATCGCATTCCGACTCTTCCGCAGCACCTTCTTTCACAAACTCGATCAATACTTCCAGATCATCTGCCTGGGATTTTAAGCGCATATACGAGTCGATCCAAAACTTCAGTCCACGAATTTCTTTCATTTGTGTTTCTGCCTTTTTCGGATCGTCCCAAAATCCCGGGTCCTGCGTCTTCAATTCACTTTCACGCAATTGCATTTCCTTCTCAGGAATTTTTAAATAGTTTGCAATCGCAGTAATGCGTTGATTAATTTCTTTGAGTTGGTCACTGTTTACCATAACGCAAAGTTAATTCAAAATTCAAAAGGCAAAATTCAAAAAATGGAAAACAGCGAAGTAGCAGCGAAAAATCTTTCGTCGCTATTTAAAAAAAATTACATTTGCAGCGAGAAAAAGACTTTAAAAGAATAACAAGATGAATATTCCAGCAAATTTAAAATACACAAAAGACCACGAGTGGGTAAGTGTTGAAGGTGACGTTGCAACGATCGGTATTACTGATTTCGCTCAAGGTGAATTAGGTGATATTGTTTACGTTGAGATTGAAACAGTAGGCGAAACAATGGACCAGGAGGAAGTTTTCGGTTCTGTTGAAGCAGTTAAAACCGTTTCGGACCTGTTCATGCCAGTTTCTGGAGAAATCATTGAGTTTAACTCAGGTTTGGAAGCAAATCCTGAAGCAGTGAACAAAGATCCTTATGGAGACGGTTGGATGATCAAAGTGAAATTGACGAATCCAAGTGAGGTTGATAGCTTATTGGATGCTGCGGGATACCAGGCTTTAGTAGGATAATTCATCTTGCAAACAAATATTAATAGGGGCGTTCCGCATGTGTGGGACGCCCTACTTAGTTTCATAGGCACGGTTTTTGACTTCGACGATTTCAACTAATTTAATTATGTACCTTTCAAAAAAATATTATCTGATGAAAATTGCGTTAACTATCACTGGGTTCTTGATTTTTCTAAATTCTTGCACCATTATCACTTCCACAAATGCTCCCGGAAAAGCAGAAAAAGCTTTTCCAAAATCGATGGTGGGAAATTACGAACTGATCTATCCTGAAAGTTTCCAGGGAATGATGGAAGGAACAGAGATGAAAACGACTGTTACCATTAAATCAGATGAATTGATCATGAACAGCGGTGAAGGAGATTCCCACATGAAGATCAACGATTCGATCTCTGTTACCAAATTGGGGAAAGATTACTATTTATGTATGGGAAAAGCGCCTGTATTGAATGTATTCAAGGTAATCAAAAAAGGAAAGAACCTCGAGCTTCACTCCATGAATGCAAAAGAAGGCGTTACTGCTGACCAACTGCAACCGTTCTTCTCTCAAGTGACTACCAACAGCGATATCGATGAGGAAACGGGTGAAACAACCGAATCTTATGTTGTAACCATTGATGACAGTAAAATCGACAATTATTACAAGAGCGATATTATTCACGTGGAACCGTTTACCTTGAAGCGGAAGAAATGAGACTACTCTTAATCTTAATTACCTCCCTAATTCCATTTATAAGCTTTCTGCAAAAACCTGGCATACTTGTTTTATCCGGGGATGCAGATTATTATGGTTATGATAAAAGTGAGTTTGTCGTTTACCATAATGAACAGGCAATGGGCAGATTTGATAAAAATGGATATTTTTCAATCTCAGCTGATCAAAAAACTCCTTTAACAATAAAGCATCGTGATTTTTTGACCCTAACGGTAGATGAATTAACATTTTCAAAAAAGAATTCTTATCAATCTGTATTTGAACAAATCAGTCCGGAAGTAAAAAAAACATACTTGGATAGATTCAAAACCGAGCAATTAAACACATGCACTCAATCAGATAAAAAAGAGTTAATCATAATGGTAGATTCTATAGCTTCTTTCCCAGGAGGAAATGAGGCAATGATCAAGTTTATAACCCAGCATGTAAATTATCCTCAACCAGCACTTGAAAAGGGAATCCAAGGTAAAGTCTATATGTCTTTTATTGTAGAAGTGGATGGAAGTGTCACTTGCATCGAAATTAAAAAAGGGATCGATTATCTTCTGGATCGTGAAGCATTCCGATGCGTTAAGAGTTTCCCTAAATTTAAACCGGCTTTTAATAAAAGCGTAGCAGTTCCAAGTGTTTTTATGATACCTATAACATATAAATTGAATTGATTAATCTGTTTATATTGTTCTGTCAGAGGGGGTTCGAACGAGAAAATGAAAAAATAAAAAAGGGGCTGTCCCTATCTTACAGCCCCGATTTATGTGTTTAATCTGCTACTATTAAACAACTTCATCAATTTCGTCGTCGAGGTAAATGTAGAATGCATATACATCATCCTTTAATGCCTCTGCTTGTTTTGCTTTCAACTCTTTTTTAAGCGTTAAAGTCTCTACCAAAGCTGCATCTGTTTTCAAATCTGCAGTGTTTTCTTGACGGATATCTTTACGCAACTCTTTTTTAGCTGCAACCAATTCTTTTTTGGTAGCTCTACGTTCTAGATTTGCTTGGTGAATCGCTACAGACTGGTCGGCTTGTAAATCACATTTGTCAATACGCAAGTATTTTTTATCTCTTTTCAGATCGGCTTGCGCTTTTCGGATTTGTTTTTTACTCATGTGTGACTCAATCGCCAAACCTGCTTCTTTATTTTTTTTGAACTCTGCTTTGTAAAAAGCAATTCGTTCCCGATCCTTTTCAATACGTGACATCGAAGCTTTCATGTCTTTGTATTCTTTACGGTGAAGGAATCGGTTACCCTCAATCGAACCTTCTGTATTTCCAGCAAAAGAAGGCGTTGCTGCCATTAATCCCGCTACCATCGTCCCGATTGCAAACAGGTTTTTTAATTTCATCTTTTCCATGACTTCCAATTTTTTTGGTTCGATTAACCAAAAGCAATGGATGTGCCACGAAGAAAGAAATGAATGAAAACCCTTGTGCAGCGGGCTTTTGAAGCGTTTTATTCAAAATGAAAAAAAATGTGAAAATTTTTCAAAATGAAAAAACGGGAGTCGAAATGAAGGTCTCTTACTTTTTTCCGAGGCAAAAAAAGTAAGCAAAAATGCCTTGTCCCAATTCCAACTTTCGAGCAGCCTTCCATTCTAGACCGATTAACGAAAAGACGGGATCAGGATCCCAAATGTCAAGCACTTTCCGAAATCGGTTGCTAGAATGGAACGCTTTTTCTATTCAGCATATAATTGTAAGGACGGGTTACGATTTTCGCAGGAGGTAAAAATTTTAGTGTCGGGGAATTGGGATTCTCTCCGCTGTTGAAAATTGTTCAAACAGATGACATGTTTATATTCCGAAAGGAAATTCTCTACTTATCTATCTAGAATCTGCCCCTATTAAAGAACCTCCTGTTAGGATCAAAAATTTGTGCGCCCTTGGTGATATTTCCCAATAAAATGAGAAACGCTCCTGCCAAACCGATATAAACCGGTTCCAGAAAATTGCTGGTATCAACTGATTTTCCATAGTAATATCCGTTAAAAATACAGTGGATAATCAGGATAATGACATTGGGCAAATAACAAAGCTTCTTGATTTTTTGAATGCGGAGGTTGGTATTCATCCTGGTGAGATCAATGGAACTCTGAGCAATCACCCCCGATTTTTCGAGCCGGTCCATCTTTGTCAATTTTTGGTTCAGGCGGCTGTACCTACCATAGTAAATCAGGAAATAGAGCACATGCAAAAATGCAAAGATTAGCAGGATGAGAAAGGGAATATCGTTTGGATCCAATTCACTCATTCGACAAAGTTGGGATATTTTTTCCTATCCGCATTAAAACCGGAAAATCCACCTGCACTGTTTCGAACTCGGGAACCACAGGAAGTAGCAGGTCGATCGGGTTGATTTGATGCCTGTCCTTGTAATGCTTTACTGCCGACCAGGTGTTCAAATATCCCATCAGCTGCGATCGATTCCAGCTATCCCGAATTTCAAATTGGGGATGATCGATCTCTTCGAAAGGAAATAGAATTGTTTCGTAATTTTCATCGATAAAACGGCGTTCCGGATCCCAATATCCTTCTAAAATTTCTTCATACAATTTTTCGATGGAATACTGAACTTCCGGATTATCGACCTGGATATTTCCGTAACCCAAAACAACCAAAAGACCACCCGGTTTCAGAACACGTTTCGCTTCTGCATAGAATCTATCAAAGTCGAACCAATGAATGGCTTGCCCAATCGTGATACAATCAAAGTGCTGATCCGGGAAATTAGTTTCTTCGGCAATTTGCTGCAAATAGGTGATCTTCGGATGAGAAACCGCATTTTTCAGTTGATTTTCGCTCAAATCGGTCGCTTCTATCTGATCAAACAGATCGATCAAGTTTTCAGCAACCTGACCGGTTCCTGTGGCACAATCCCAAACACGTTCCCTTCCTGTTAGGATTTTTTCCAAAAACGCAAAGACCTCTTTCGGATAAGACGGCCGAAATTGTGCGTAATTGGGTGAATTATGTGAGAAGTTGTCTTTCATTGCTGCTCATTTACGTCCTATTAAAATAACGCATCAATTTGAAATAGAAAAACAATCCCAAAAAAATTAAGAATCAATAACTACTTGTCGCCCCACCCACATTCTCAATTGGATGCCAGGTCGTTTTCAATTCCTGCAGATCTGTGATGTAATACGGATTTTCGTCTGTTGGTTTCATGAAATCATTTTCATAAACGAAAACTCGTTTCACATTACAATCTGCACCCGATTCAATAGCTACTGCATGTTCCTTATTTCCGCCGGCGTAAACAACCGCATTCACATCCATATGGCTGTGGAATTGCTCCACCAACTCTTTTTCTGATCCGGTGAGGATATTGACAACACCACCCGTCAGATCGGAAGTAGCCAATACTTCAGCGAAGGTGATTGCGCATAATGGCAAATTCTCCGAGGCCAAAACAATGCATGCATTCCCTCCGGCGATCACAGGGAGAATCGTCGAAACCAAGCCGATCAATCCGTTTGTTTGCGGAGCGATGATTCCCACAACTCCCATCGGTTCCAAAGCAGAAAAATTGAAATGGCTGCTCGCTACCGGATTCACCGAACTGAAAACCTGCTGGTATTTATCGCACCAACCCGCATAATAAACGCAGCGGTCAATCGCCAATTCGACTTCCTGTTTTGCTTTGGCTTCCGAACTTCCTTGTTTCACCAATTCTTCTATGAATTGTGCTTTCCGGCCTTCCAGCATTTCCGCTATGCGATAGATGATTTGCCCGCGATTAAAAGCCGTTTTCTCCGACCAGGACCCAAATGCTTTTCGCGCAGCTACCACCGCATTCCTGAAATCTTTCCGCGACGATAAACACATATTCGCCAAAGGCTGACCTTTCTTATCCAATGGTGTATAATATCTTCCGGATTCCGTTCTCGGGAATTGTCCGCCTATGAAGATCTTGTATGTTTTTAGTATTTCCAATCTTGACATAATTTGTAAAATCTCGTTTTTCCTCCCTCTTTTATCTCCCTCCAAAGGGAGAGATTCAATCCGCTTCCCCCTTTGGAGGGGGACTGAGGGGGAGGATACCCCAATTTATATGCAATAATTATCTCTCTATTTTCAAATAAGCTCCCAAGCCCTGCAAACCTCCTTCTCGTCCGAATCCGCTTTCTTTGTATCCTCCAAAGGGAGAAGTAGGGTCGAATTTATTGTAAGTATTTGCCCAAATGACTCCGGCACGTAATTTCGAAGTCAGGTTAAAGATGCGTGATCCCTTGTCTGTCCAGACTCCGGCTGCCAAACCGTAGGGCGAATTATTCGCTTTTTGGATCACCTCATCGATTGTCCGGAAGGTTTGAATCGTCAGCACAGGACCGAAAATTTCTTCCTGGGAAATTCTACTCGACTGTGCAACATCCGTAAACAAGGTTGGGCGAACAAAATATCCTTTCTTTGGAAGCTCACACGAACTTTCGTACATGCTTGCTCCTTCATCTTTCCCTATTTGAATGTACTTGCGAATGGTTTCCAATTGCTCTTTCGAATTGATTGCTCCGATATCCGTGTTCTTATCCAACGGATCTCCGACATACAAGGTATCCAAACGGTCTTTCAATTTTTGGATTACTTCCTCTGCAACTGATTCCTGGACGAATAAACGCGAACCTGCACAGCAGACGTGGCCTTGATTGAAGAAAATTCCATTTACAATTCCTTCCACAGCCTGATCGATCGGCGCGTCTTCAAATACGATATTTGCGGACTTTCCACCCAATTCCAGGGTCAATTTCTTTCTCGTTCCGGCAACTGCTTTCTGGATGATCTTTCCAACATTCGTGGAACCCGTAAAGGCAATCTTATTGATATCCGGATGATTCACAATTGCTGCTCCTGTATCTCCATAGCCTGTCAGGATATTCACCACACCAGCCGGCAAACCCGATTCGTGAATGATCTCCGCCAATAACATCGCTGTCAATGGAGTAGTTTCCGCAGGCTTCAGTACCACTGTATTTCCAGCTGCCAGAGCCGGTGCAATTTTCCATGCAGCCATCAGGAGCGGGAAATTCCATGGGATAATTTGTCCTGCAACACCCAATGCACTAACTGCTCTGTTTGGAAAAGCATATTCCAATTTATCCGCCCAACCGGCATAATAAAAGAAATGATTGCACGCCAACGGAACATCCACATCCCGTGATTCACGGATGGTTTTCCCGGCATCCAATGTTTCGACAACTGCCAATTCACGGGCTTTTTCCTGCATCAATCGCGCAATGCGGTAAATGTATTTTCCACGTTCCTTTGCAGATAATTTCGACCAAACATTTTCGTAAGCTTTGCGGGCAGCTTTCACAGCCTTATCCACATCACTTTCATCGGCATGAGCTACCTCAGCAAGTACTTTCTCTGTCGCCGGGTTCGTAGTTTGGAAGTACTTTCCCGAATTCGGTGCAACGAACTTCCCATCGATATACAGATCGTAGCGCTCTTTGAGCTTCACGTGACTTATACTTTCAGGGCTCGGGCTGTAATCCCATCCGCCATTGAAGTCGAAAGCTGCTTTTTCCTTATGCTTATCTTTTTTTGTCATTGTATATTTTTAAAGCCACCCTCCTTGATCCTCCCTCAAGGGAGGAGAGCTTCCCCCTTTGGAGGGGGACTGAGGGGGAGGGATTAATCTATCGAAAAATAATCGGCGCTTTGATAGTGCCCTGTTTCCTGTTTTACCAATTGCATCAGTACATCGTTTGCCAATGAACTTGCCCCAAAGCGGAACCAGTCATTATTCAGCCAGTCGTTCCCTAATGTTTCCTTAACCATGACCAGATTGTGCAATGCCAGTTTGGAAGAAGAAATTCCACCGGCTGGTTTCATCCCTACTTTTACTCCTGTTTTTCTATAAAAGTCCTTAATTGCACAAAGCATGGTATAAGTCACCTGCATCGTTGCGGCAGGCTGAATTTTTCCGGTAGATGTCTTAATGAAATCAGCACCTGCATACATGGCAATATCACTCGCCCTGCGCACCTGGTCCAAAGAAGCCAATTCACCTGTTTCAAAAATGACCTTCAATCGCGCTTTACCGCAAACTTCCTTGATAGCTGCAATTTCATCGAACACAAAGTTGTATTCACCTGCTAAAAATTTTCCACGTGAAATCACCATATCTATTTCATCAGCACCATTGTCAACCGCAAATTGTGTGTCCAATAATTTGATCTCCATGGTCGATTGCCCACTTGGAAAAGCTGTAGAAACAGACGCAACCCTGATCCCTGAATTCCCTAATGCTTTCTTCGCTTCTGCCACCATGGTCGGATAAACGCAAATTGCCGCCACCGTTGGTAGTCCTTCCTGCATATTGTGTAAATGCTGAGCCTTGTAGCACAATTGACGCACTTTTCCCGGAGTATCCTTCCCTTCCAGGGTTGTCAGATCAATCATGCTCAACACCATTTTCAAGCCTTGAACTTTTGATTCATTTTTAATACTTCGGGTTTGAAACCGTGCAACACGCTCCTCCACACCTACTTTATCAACTGTCGGAGAAAGTTTGAAATCCGGAATATTCTTGAATGTTTTATTTCTATTCATGTTGTATGAATGTGATGTACTCAAAGATACTGATAGGAAATTAACTAGCCATTAAATTTGGGCAAGAAATGGTACTAAAAGGAATTAGCTATTTATTACCCAGGTAAATGGTGGATAATCTTACACTTATCCCTTCCATGCGAGAATTGATTTATTAGACCCATTTCCATTTTTTCACTTTCAACTAACTTTAGCTTCACAATTCCTCTTTTCTCATTACTTTTAACCGATGACTACTTCAAAAATTCAAACATTTATTCCTGTTGTCCTTCAAGCTTGTGTTGAAGCTTCGGAGGCAATTATGCAGATCTATGAGACCGATTTTGACCCTTCTTTGAAAACGGATGGAAGTCCTCTCACCAAAGCGGACCTGATTTCCAATTCCATCCTGAAAAAAGCCTTGGAACAAACCGGAATTCCGGCAATTATGGAAGAAATTAAGAATTCTCCCTATGAAACCCGGAAAACATGGGAGACCGTTTGGGTTGTGGATCCTTTGGATGGAACAAAAGAATTCATTCAAAAAAACGGGGAATTTGCTGTTTGTGTTGCCCTGGTGCATCAAAACCAATCAATTCTCGGATTTATCGCTTCACCCGTTAATCGGGAAATCATTTTTGGTGGGAAGGATTTCCAGGTAAACTTGCTTTCATTCGATGATATTGACCAAACGGAAAATTGGAAAACGATCAGTCCGAAAAAGGAGATCAATAATCCGCTTAAAATTTCAGGGAGCCGGTCGCATCATTCCGGAAATGACCTGGTATTCAATCAAACCATGAGCGAGCAATTCGGAGAAGTGGAATTCCAGCAAAAGGGAAGTGCATTAAAATTTTTCGATTTAGCTTTGGGAAAGGCAGATGTTTATCCGAGATTTGCACCGACGATGGAATGGGATATTGCCGCCGGACAAGCAATCATTGAGGCCTTGGGAGGAACCGTGGTGCAGGCTGAAACGAATGAAGCGCTTACTTACAATAAGGAAAGTTTATACAATCCCCATTTCATTGTGAAAACGAAGGCCATCATTGACCTGATGAATAAATGAAACTAGTACTAAATATCTTCTTTTCATTCTTTCTTGTTTCCACACTATTTGGACAGCAATACCGCGTCCTACCAATTGAAACCTACTTCAGGGACGTTTCCTTTTTTACTGATTCATCTTTCTCTCCTATTTTCCCGGTGACTGACAACCAGGTGAACTATTACAATACCACCAAGGAACAAAAGCTGCGTTACTCAACTTTCGGACATTATCTCTATCAGCGGGAAATCATCCAGCTCGTTAAAAAGGAAGGTGCCATCTGGGTAAGCCCTATCTTGGATATCCAATCCGGTGTTGAACGCGGAGACACTGCAATGAGCCAATATCTGAATGTTCGTGGTCTCCGGATAGAAGGAAGTATGAAAAACAAGGTCTTTTTTTCCGGGTCCTTTTACGAAAACCAAGCTGTTTTACCTTATTACGCTCAACAATACGTCACAAACCGAGGAGAATTTTATCCGAATGGTTCCGACTCAAGTTATCAGCAAGTGAATGCCGTTATTCCGGGGAGTGCGCGCACAAAACCTTTTAAAACGAACGGATTTGACTACGCTTATGCAACCGGAATGGTCCAATGGCAAGTTTTGAAAAGCTTGTCTGTTTCGGTTGGAAATAATCCGATCTTTGTTGGAAGTGGCTATCGCTCTGTCCTTTATTCGGATAATTCACTCCCGACGATGAATTTCCGTGTGAATTATACCCTAGGCAAAAAATGGAATTTTCAACTAATCAGGTTGCAAGGATTGAACATGCTTCGAATTCCTTATGCCACCAATGGAGAAGCCCTTTACGAACGAAAAGCATTGAGTATCGGCTCTATTTATTTTCAGGCAACCGAACATCTTCGGATTGGACTTATTGAAGGCGGAACCTGGACAAGAGGAGATTCCATTCAGAAACAAGCGGTTGAGGGTGGATTTTACATTCCATTGCCAGGTGCTGCAACCATTCAGGAAGGAATCAATGGGAAAAGCTATGCTTACTTGGGTCTGGACTTCAATTGGAGAATTTGGAAAGTGCTTTTGTACGGACAATATGGGAGAAATCCTTATTCCAAATCCAGTGATGTGGGTCAGATCGGAATTCGCTATTGGCCTTTCAAATCGCCCAATTACCTGGTTCATGTAGAATACAATCATACTTCTTCAAACGCTTACAAATCTGCTAATCCGAGAATCAATTACAGCAACTTCAATCTTCCGATCGGGCATCCGATGGGCTCTGGCGTGGATGAAGTGATCATCCGGCTTCGCACAGAATGGAATCATTTATTCGTTAGCTCTTCCACCAATTACTATCTCAGTCAATCAGATAATTACAGGCAATTGTTGCCGGTTTACGAGCCCGCTTCCGGAACGAATCAACAGGTATTTTATGAAACGGTTGAATTGGGCTACAATTTCAATCATGGCTATGGATTAGAGATTTTCGGTTCCGCAAAACTACGGATGGTGAATAACCCTTTGCAAAACGGGCAATCTTATTGGTTCAACCTCGGGATCCGGACTGCTCTTAACAATCATTATTTCGACTTCTGATGCGGATCCAAATTCTCATAGCATTTGTTTCTATTTGCTTCCTGGGTTCTTCTCAGGGAACAATTGACCGCATCCGTTGCTTCAGCCTGAAGCCGGATATTGCACCTTCCCGTACAATCCATCATTCCATTCAACCAACAATTCGGTTTATTGTAGGAAAACTACAACCACCTTCACCGACAGATACACTCGCTTTTGTTGGAGACACCTCTTTTTTTGTTCCCCGGTTCAGTCCAAAAGGCACATCCCGCAGTTTTGCAATTCTTCCGGCAACGGACAATTATTTCCAAATCGATACTGCTATTAGCTATCGGGCAGCGGTTGGTTTCAATTTCGAGAAAACCTGGGGCAAATGGTACAATCGCACCTTGTTGACTTCCGGCTGGAGTTTGAGGGAAGATTATACCCAAACACACGTGGCCTTCTCTCCGATGCAGGACAGGAACGCCTATTGGTTCACAGACATCCGCACGCGATTGGGTTATACACCGAATGACATGTTGCACATCAGTGCCGGAATAGACAATCAGTTTTTTGGTGAAGGTTACCGCTCATTGATCCAGGGAGACCAGGTTGCTCCAAATCCTTTTGTCCAGTTCCGGGTAAATTTCTGGAACCTGGAATACGGATTGCTTTACCAGTTTTTGCACGAGAATAACTACACCAACAAAACACGCGATTGGAAATACAATACGACGCATTATTTGAGTATGAATATCGGGTCGAATTTCAATATCATGCTGTTGGAATCCGTCATTTTTCAATCGAAGGACAGCACCTACAAAAGAGGATATGAAGTGGAATACCTGAATCCATTTGTATTCTTTCGTCCGCAGGAATACAGCCTGGGTTCTACAGACAATGTCCTCCTTGCGCTTCAATCCTCGTATTCCTTCGGTTCTAAAAAACATTGTGTTTATTTCCAACTGCCCCTGGATGAATTTGTACTGAAAGAAATCAGGAAACGCTCCAAATGGTGGGCAAATAAATACGGCTTGCAATTGGGAATCAAAGGTAAATTCAAACGTTGGTCCTATCAATTGGAAGGGAATTTAGTTCGGCCTTACACCTTTTCCCATATTTCTTCCGGACAGAATAACGGCTCTCTTGGTTTACCACTCGGACATTACCTGGGAAGTAATTTTGCTGAATTGCTTGCAACTGTTCAAATTCCGTTCAAGAATTTCCAACTGACCCTTTTCTCTTCGTTCTACCTGAAAGGAACTGATAATTCTTCCATCAGTTACGGAGGGGATATCTACAAAAGCTATACTTCCCATCCAAAGGAATACGGGAATACGATTGGCCAGGGAATGACACAACGGGCAGTTTCGCTACAGGCAAATGCTTCTACCACCTTGAATAAATTGCAATTGGAACTATATCTCCAGGCGGGAATGCAATACAGTTGGGGAGAAATGGGAACAAGCACCAACCCATTGATCTGCGTGGGAATGCGAAATAGCCTGTTCAACGAGCGAAAGATCCGCTAATAAAAAAGGGCACTTCGACTAAACTCAGCACCCTTCTTCCGTTAATTTATTTTTTGTTTTTCATTAAACGCTTAGATCTGAATTGAACCAAGACTTTTTATCTGGCCTTTCGTAATCGTCACGTTTTGTATGCTCTTTTGAGATGCAATCACCTCACCTGGTCCTTTCGCCTCAATTTTCAAAAGATAGGTCCCATCCGGAACACCTTTGATCATAAAGTATCCATTCGCATTGGTGTAAGTACTTGCATTGTGGGAGGCATTACTTAAACTGATAGCTGCTTTTGCAGAACCGTTTACATTCCCTTGAACTCCTGTAGTTGGATCAACAATTTCCGAGATCACCGGATTGAGTGTATAACCTCCGCCAGATTCTGAAATGGAAGACCCTACATTGAAATCCAACAAGATACTTGATGTTGCCCCAACACTCACTTCACAATGAATTGGTATCTCAACCTGGTGGGAATAAGTTGAACTGAAAGATAGATTAACCGTATTTGAACCGTTCGCTCCATTGAAAGTCAAACTGTTTTCACCGCTGAATGTCAATCTCAATTTAGTATAAACTCCAGCCTGAACACTCGTTGAACTTGCAATGGTTACTTCTGCACCATTCGTCAGATCCAAAATATTGATTTCTTTGGTAGTTTCATTGATAGTTACCCATCCGGAATTTTCCAGGTAAGCTTCTATTTTCATGATTTCAACATTCAACGCAACGAAATCTCCCGGCGAGTCAGTCATCCGAACTTCCATTTGTCCCTGAGAAGCTCCTTTGTTCTTATTACATGATTGAATACCGAACCCGGCACAAACAACCATCATCACTATTAGTATCCTTTTCATAACCTTGTATTTTTACTTCACTGCCTGAATGACGAAGTTTATGCCAAAGTGTCGGGAGTACGCTTAGTTCATTCTCAAAACATGAATAAATATGGATTTTAATCGAAAAATGAAGGGTTTATGGCGATTCTCCGGGTTTGTTAATCCGATCAATATGAAAAGATGCTTTTCAATATGAAATAACTGGAGGCTGGTGAAATTTAGGGCAAAAAAAGAGGGAGGCTTACCACTTCCTCCCTCAAACTAACACACCTATGACCCGATTTTTGAGTTTCCCAAAAGGGACTCATAACCTGATACAGAACAAAGGTATCTTTAAAGTTAAATCAAACCCATAGAAATTAATAATAGGTAAGAACGAAGTAACATTTGGTTCATTTTGAAGAATACTTGAAATAATTGTTATCTAAAATCAATCTATTTTAACCGCTATTTGAAATTTTGAATTGGAGTTGGGTGCTATTTCCAACTTGATGTGTACATTTGCACAGTCTTTAAATAGAGTAATTATGGGTATCGGCAAAAAAGTGAAGATGTACATGAATTTCACAAAATTCAGACTCTCAGCCCTTGTTGTTCTATCTGCCCTTTCCGGATATTTGTTTGTTGGAGGTACTAATACATTGGAAATCATTTATCTAATGGCGGGAGGTTTATTGGTAACTGCTGCATCAAATGGTTCCAACCAGATTTGGGAACGCGAATTGGATGTACTGATGAATCGAACGGGGAAAAGACCGCTTCCGATGGGCGAAATGTCTGTGAACGAGGGAGTAATCGTCATCACCCTTTGTTTACTTCCCGGATTGTGGATGCTTTACCAATTGAACCTGGGATGCATGTTGCTTGGTTTAGCCGCATTCGTATCTTACGTTTTTATTTACACCCCGATGAAGCGCGTTTCTACATGGGCTGTTTTTGTGGGGGCATTTCCGGGTGCTCTTCCACCGATGATCGGTGCTGTTGCCGGATCTGACAGTTTCGGTTTGGTTCCGGGTGTGTTATTCTTCGTGCAATTTGTTTGGCAATTCCCTCATTTCTGGGCGATCGCATGGGTTGTTTACGATGATTACCAACAAGCCGGATTTTCATTACTACCATCAAAGGATGGACGTACAAAAGGATCTGCATTTCAAATCATGATCTATGCATTGGCTTTGATCCCTTTTTCCTTATTGCCCTGGCTAATGGGTTGGACAAGTGACATTACCTTAATTATAGCCGGAACTTGTTCGATCTTATTCTTTCTTCAGGCTTATAAACTTTTCCTAAGCCTTACAGTTGCTGATGCGCGAAAACTCATGTTTGCATCTTTCATTTGGTTACCGGTAGTTCAGTTCTTATACGTGTTCGACAAGAATCTTCCTGCTATTATGGATGCTTTGTGGGAACACGGTACACTTTTTTAAATACATATGGCACAAATCGATTATAATCAGGAATTAACTCCGGAGGTTCGGGAGAAAATGCGGAAAAACCTTATTTATGTAGGGATTTTCAGTATCATGATGTTGTTTGCCGGTTTATCCTCGGGTTACATTGTAAGTGCCGGAGATACATTTTGGGTGAAATACGATTTTCCACCGGCATTCTACATTTCTACGGCACTCATCATTCTAAGCAGTATCATTCTGTTTATCGGGATCAAAATTGCCCAACGGGGAAATGCAGCCATTCTCAAAACAATTGTTCCCCTTACATTTATTCTCGGAGTCGGCTTTGCTTACTTTCAGTTTAAGGGATATGGTGAACTGATTGACAACGGCTCAGTACTATCTTCCAAAATCACTGTTGCCGATGGACGGTATGGTTCTTACTACGAACTCCAGGTGAATGGTATTTACATGGAAGTAGACGGAAACGATTATTTACTTGCCGGAAAAGTCATTTCAGAAAAACAAAAAGCAGAAATCAGTCAGTTTGCAAAACAATTTGAGCACATTACTAAAGACAAAAATCCAAAAATTACCGCCCTGGACAAATACACGCTACTGTACAAGCACCTGGCAGTGAGTTTAAAAAATGGGAAGTTTTATGTCCAGGATACTGTTCAACTACTACCGGTAGATTTAATCAGGATGCAGGAATTTTCCTGGCATTTGCGTGACGGGCGCGGCGACTTCTTCCACAAAGGTAAAATTGGTAAAGACTTTAAAATCTATTACAAACAAAAAGAGCTTCAATATAAGGACAGGAATCTTTATTGGAACGGAAAAGTTCTACCTGCTCCCCTACAATTAAGATTAGAAGGTGATTCAGACACAGCAACTTCGTACCTGTACATCCTGACTTTTTTACACCTTTTGCATATTTTAGTTACACTAATTTTCGCGCTTAAAGCTTCAATTCGCTCATTCTCAGGCAAATTAGCAGTAGACAATTTCCTTCCGTTACGCACCTTTGCCATTTTCTGGCATTTTTTAGCTGCATTATGGATTTATTTGTTGCTTTTTTTGCTTTTTATTCATTAAACTTGCACAAAAAATTATAAAATGGCTGGACACGCTACAACACATGTCGACGCAGCAACCGCCTGGAGCGGGAAAGTTTCTCCGTTTAACGTAAGTTACGGAAAGCTAATGATGTGGTTTTTCTTGGTATCGGATGCATTGACATTCGGCGGATTGTTAGTTGCTTATGGTTATACGCGCCACACGACGCAGAGCGCTTGGCCGATCGGTGAAGAGACTTTTGACTCCTTGCCTTTCTTAGGACATGGTTATCCGTTGATGTACGTAGCTTTGATGACCTTCATCCTGATCGTATCATCTGTAACGATGGTATTAGCAGTTGAAGCAGGTCACCGAATGGACAAAAAAGGTGTGATGAAATGGATGATTGCTACAATCATCGGTGGTTTCTTCTTCTTGGGTTCTCAAGCTTGGGAGTGGTCTCACTTTATTCACGGTTCTCATTTCGGAAGTGTTGAAATCATGTCTGGCGACCACAAAGGATCCCGCGCGATCGTAAAAGGTCACTTTGGAGATTTCGAAAGCTTTACAGTTGTTCAGGCAGGAAAACACCACAAAGTTGGGGATGTGATTAAGGAAAATCCGGACGAATTGTTCCACCATTTCCGCACGGCGGTTATGAACGGACAAGTAAAGGATGGAAAAATCACCCTTCACGATGGTTCTGTTGCAACCTGGAAAAAACATAACGATGAGCACATGGAGCTGATCATCAAAACGGATGGAAATGAGCACTCTTTACCTAAAGTGACTAAGATTCACAAAAAAGATGCTGAAGTGAAATATTGGGAATCTGTTAACTCCGGAAAAAAAGGAGCTATCATTTACGGTGCTGATTTACAAAGCAACGAATACGGTCCTTCCCAATACGGACAATTCTTCTTCTTCATTACAGGATTCCACGGATTCCACGTATTTTCAGGAGTAATGATCAATATCTTGATTTTCTTAGGTGTTTCCCGTGGTACTTACCACAAACGCGGACATTATGAGATGGTTGAGAAAACTGGATTGTACTGGCACTTTGTCGATTTAGTATGGGTGTTCGTATTTACATTCTTCTACTTAGTTTAATTTTTTAGAACGATATATCATGGAAAGAGACGATATTATTGAATATTCATTAGATGCTCACCATAGCGAAGAGGCTGGTAAAAAGATCCGCCGCAAAATTTGGTTAGTAACTGCTATACTTACCCTAATTACAGCATTCGAAGTAGGTGTTGGAATGGGAATTCACCAGGACAACCAATATTGGTGGTTGGTTAAGATCCTATTCATCGGATTGACATTGTTGAAAGCTGGTTACATTGTACTTGTGTTCATGCACTTAGGTGATGAGCGAAAAGTATTGAAATATTGCAT
>Ga0247691_1000084_pt1 | contig 25753 bp, 23 predicted proteins | sample CNK32_metaG_FD_182721 | JGI IMG/M metagenome (GOLD analysis project Ga0247691, IMG submission 182721) | Soil microbial communities from Purdue University Martell Research Forest, Indiana, United States - CNK32 | ecosystem: Environmental > Terrestrial > Soil > Temperate forest > Bulk soil...
CGATCAGTAAATTGGTTGGTGCGGAAATCTCAGTTGTTTCTTTTTTTGGTTCTTCAACCTTTGGCTCTTTTCCGGCAGATCGTTTAGCTTCTTCTCGCGTTGATTCACCACAAGAAGTGATTGCCAGTGATATCCCGATCAAAAGCAATAAAAGGGTTATACCTGTTTTTCTCATTTCACTTTGGTTTTAATAGTTCAAAGGTTCAAAGGTTCAAAGGTTCAAAGGTTCAAAATAAATTTCCTTAACACTTCTCAATTATCCTTTGTGTTTAATATAAATGACTTCTTCTGTTCCGTCTGTAAAACGATTTTCAAGGTAAGTTAAACCAATTTTTTCCAATACGCGAACGGATGCGCTATTAGCAGGTATTGCTCTTCCAACGATGGTTTTCATGTCAAATTGGTTGAATCCCAATTCCAGGCAAGCTTTGGCAGCTTCGGTTGCATATCCTTTACCCCAGAATTTTTTCATCAAGCGATAACCTATGTCGAATTCATCCAGTTCCGGAGTGTATTTCAATCCGCACCAACCAAGGTATTCGTTTGTCTCTTTGAGAACCATTGCCCAACGTCCAAAACCGTAAGTTCGATAAGAAGTATAGTTTTCCAAAAATGTTTTAGCTTCTTCCACACTTTCAAATGGATCATCACCCGTGTATTGAAGAACTTCCGGATCGCTATTCAGGATGTAAGCCGTTTCCGCATCTTGAGGAGTCATCTCGCGGAGATAGAGGCGCGGTGTTTCGAGGATTTTCATTAGTTTAAATTCAAATTGAACGTTTTTAACTTTCAAGCTTACAATAGTATCACCAAGATATCGTTAAATTTCAGGATGAAAACAAAAACACCAATCAAAATTTTGACCTTGACCTTGTTTGTTGCATTGATTTCCGGGTTTACACTTTACAAAGGAGGTTATCTTTTTTCCGATGGAAGGAAAACGGCCTACATTTCTGATCCGAATGGGGGAATGGCGGTCGAATTAAAAACGCTTGCAGGTAAGGGGTTTGGATTAAATACTTTTCAGAAATTGAAATTGAAAGGGGCGTTCAAACCGAACTATTTTGATAGGTTCCATCCAGCTCCGGTTCTTATTACAGATAATCATCTCTTGAGTAGTTCGAAATCGGCAATAATAGTCAGCCGTGAGGATTTGAAAAGTGAGTATTTCAAACAATCAACTACCTTGCATGATTCATTCTTATCAATCCTATTGGATCGACAATTCGATACCCTTAAATTAAGAAAAGAAAAGTAGGATGATTTTTCTAGAGTCAATTTTTGGAATCGGTGTGAGTTTTCTGTTCCTGGTTGTAGTTTTTGTCCCGATGGAGCGTGTGTTTCCGGCAAAGGAAAAACAAGCGTTTTTTAGAAAACAGTGGTTCCTTGATCTGTGTTTTTTCTTTGGTCAATATTTGGTTTGGAACAGCCTGGTGATTTGGATCCTCTATCATCTGAATGATTTTATTCAGGGGCAACTTTCGTTTTCTTATCTTTTGTTCGTTCATCAGCAACCCATTTGGCTACAAGGTCTGGAAGTTCTCGTTTTAAGCGATCTGTTGATTTACTGGGGACATCGATTTCAGCACAAGGTGGATTTCCTGTGGCGTTTTCATAAAGTACATCACACAGCAGAAACGATGGATTGGTTGGCGGCTCACAGAGAACATCCGATCGATTCGATCTACACGGTTGGGATTATTAATCTCCCGGCTTTCTTATTGGGATTCGATTTGGAAGCAATTACAATGATTGCTGTCTTCAGGGGGATTTGGGCGATCTACATTCACAGCAATGTGAGATTGAATATCGGATTTTTGCAAAAGATCATCGGTTCACCGGCATTGCATCATTGGCATCATGATCTGGAGCGCGACCGTGGGAATTATGCGAATATCTCACCCTTGATGGATATTTTGTTCGGAACCTATGTCTGCCCCGATCATGAACCGGAACAATTTGGGATCAAGGAAGAGTTTCCACGCAATTATTTGGGACAGTTGGTTGATCCCGTGGTTCCGGGGTTTGTTAAGAAGCGGTTTTTGAAAAGGAGGGCAGGGAGTTAATTGTTTTCAATAGCGATCTCGCTCAAAATTTTCACGTATTGTGGTTTATCGATACTAATTAGTGTGTTTTCAGGGCAATACAAATCGATACTCATTAGTTCTTTGGTCGTATCCAGAAATGTTTTTTTCCAGAGAAAGTGGTTCTTATAGTTGCTTCCATCACCATAATTTGCAATTGAATAAACTCCGTATTGATTTCTATAAATCCAATACCCTACTTTCCTTCCCTGTTTGTCGGTTTTATTTTTAATTAGCTTTTTAGCAATCGGTTCATCTTTTGGAAAATCGATGTATTTTGATTTTACTCTTATTAATGGCTGTTGGTCAACTATCAATGTTTTAATGGTATCTGCCATCTCTGCAAGTGTAAAATTCATAGTAAAATAGCATTCACAAGCAGCATATGACTCTGAAAGTCCGTTTGTTTGGAGGTAAAGAGAATCGTTTTTCAAACTGAAAACTGGTTCTTTTGGATCAAAGGCACAATTATGTGTAAAACCTATTGTGAACGTAAGAGAATCTCCCTGAATTTTTTGAGAAATGAGGCGGTTATGAATGATTTGAAAGTAAACAATTGGATCTTTGCATTGGATGGTTTCAAAACGTACAAGTTTCTGTGCACCTGTAGAAAATAATTGCATTAAGAATAGAATTGATAAATGGATTTTCATTCTTGGCTTATTTAGTTGTTTGCTCTTCCGCAGCAATCTCGTTCAATATTTGTTCGTACATCCTTAAATTTATACCAATTGAATAGTGATCTGTGGGCTTTTCAGCTGCAACACTAACAGAAGTTAATTCTCCCTTTTTGTTGAAAGATTTAATCCATATTGGCTCATTCTCTTTTGAAGGTTCATTTCCGAAAAATACGATGTGATAGTTGCCTTTTATTCCTTCGATTTTCCAATAACCTTTCTTTAAGCTATCGATCGTAAATTCGTTTTTCAAAAGTTCTTTCGGAATGTTTCGTGGCGGAATATCGATGTATTTTGATTTGGAAAATATGAATTCTTTGTTGTTTATAAAAAGTTTGAAGGAAGAATTTTGTACACCTGTTATTGTAAACAGCATGGTGTAACAGCAGTTGCAAGCATCATATATTTCCGAAGTGTTTTTTAGTTCAATGAAAAGACTGTCATTGCTTGATTTAAGGGTTGGCTTAAATTGCACTGCACAATTAGCACTAAGATTGACTTCCAAATAAAGTGTATCGTGACTGAATCTTTGCGAAGCAATCCGTTCTCTGTAAATGTCTTCCCAGTAAATGCTACATGGAAGCAATTCCGATGAGATTAGTTCTTGCGAAAAACCACAGATGGACGATAGAAAAAATAGAAGGCTCAGAATTGATTTCATAAATTGAAAATAAATAAAACCTTCATTATTCCGTCAGATATTGATTGAGATGTGCGAATCGTTTCCTTAACGATTTTCAAATAATTCGTAATTCGTAATTCGGCATTCGGAATTCGGCATTCGGAATTCGGAATTATTCAATCTCAATCCCCATAATACACACATCATCGATCTGCTCCAATTCACCTTTCCATTTGAAGAAAGTGGATTTCAGGATGTCGATCTGTAACTGGATCTTTTCGGTTGAAATCTGGACCAGGAGGTTTTTCAGGTTTTTAGACTTGAATTTCTTTGATTCCGGTCCACCGAACTGGTCTGCGTAACCATCCGTGATCAGGTAGATGCGGTCGCCTTTTTCCAAGGCCACCGGGTGACTGGTGAAGGGTTGCATGTCGAAATGCTTTCCGATGGGTTGTTTATTGGGCTTGATCTCAACAATTTCGTTGCTTTCTTTTTTCCAGATCCAAAGAGGATTATTTGCACCCGCCCAAGTGATCTCATTCGAGCTTTTATTCCAGGTACACAAGGAAATATCCATTCCATCCGAAACGTCCTGCTGGTTTTTGGATAGTTCATCCACAATGATCTCGCGGGTTTTGTCCAGGATTTCTCCCGGTAAGCGCAATCCGAATTCTTTCACGGAACGGTTCAGCGCATTGTGACAAACGACACTCATCATGGCCCCGGGAACACCATGTCCGGTACAATCTGCAACCGCAAAAATGATGGAATCCTTCGTTTCTTCCAGCCAGTAAAAATCTCCCGCAACAATATCTTTGGGTTCGTAGAAGACGAAATGATCGGGAAGGACTTTTGCACGCAATTGTGCAGAAGGAAGAATGGCTGTTTGAATGCGTTTCGCATAATTGATGGAATCAAGGATCTCATGATTCTTTTCTTCCACCTGCCGGTTTTTCTCCTCAATGATCACCTTTTGCTTTTTCACTTCATTCCAACGGCGATAAAGGATAAATGAAAAACCAAGGATCAGAATTCCTACAATGGCAATTGCCCAGTTGATGATGAGTGATTGTTCCTGTTTCTTTTTGTTTTCCAAAGCAGTTTTCAATTGATTTAAACGTTGTGTTTCACGTTCCTTATCAAATTGATAGTTCATTTCTTCCTGTGTCTGCTTGCGAATGTTGTTTTCGTCGGCAAGTTCTTTTTGAATGTCGTTGAATTGATACAAGTATTCGAAGGCCATTTTGTAATCGCCCCGTTTGTCCCCTAATTCGGAAAGACTTTGGTAAGCGGATTTCAGGATTTCCTTTGCTCCGAGTTTTTGCGCCATGGCTTTGGATTCGTTCAGGTATTTTTCCCCTTCGGCTAGTTTTCCGTTTTTAATGGCCAGTACACCGAGATTCAATTTGGAAGTTGCGACACCCAGTTGCTGGTTCAGCTTTTCCCTGATTTGCAAGGATTTCAGTTGGTAAAATTCAGATCGTTTAAAATCTTTTTTTTCCTGGTAACAAACTCCCAGGTTGTTGTAATCGTCCGCAAGCCCTATACTGTCGTGCAATTCATGATCAATAGATAAGGATTCATGGTAATAATGAATGGCTTTTTCGTATTTCTTCTGGTTCATGAAAACAATTGCCATGTTGTTGACAGATGCAGAAATCCCTTTTTTGAATTTTAGCTCGCGTCGGATCCGTAGCGATTCTTTATGGTATTGAAGTGCTTTTTCATATTGTTCCTGACTGTTGTAGATCAGTCCGATATTACTTAAGATGTATGCTTGATTATTTTTGTCTTTGATTCGCTCAGCGACCCGTAAAGCACTAAAAAAATGCGACAAAGCTTGTGAGTAATCGCCTTTGTAATCAAATGCAATTCCAATGTTATTGTCAATCAGGCTCGCAATGGAATCCTGTTTGTATTTGTGGGCCAGTTTCAGGGATTCCCTTCCGTAGAGGATTGCTTTATCATAGTCGCCGAAATACCAACCGTAAGCAATGGATTCATTGAGCAGAAGCAGCTTCTTCTTGATGTTTTTTTCGGCCTTTCCAAGCTTGTAAATAGAGTCCATACCGCTTGTTTGCCCCCAGGAAGGAGCAATCAGCACAATCAAAGCAATAGTGAGCAAGGAATTTTTCACATCACAATAATACAACTTATACTCATAAGCTTTGTTAAACAGAATAAAACATTTCGTGTATTTTGCCTATTAATAGTCGAAGTCTTGTTACTTTTGCAACACTTTTGAGCAAAATGGAAATGGAATTGATCACCACATATATCTGTAAAGATTTTGATATCGGCATTCATAACAATATGTTTGGCGGAAAACTGATGTCATTGATTGACGATGCGGCGGGTTCTTTTGCCTCTCAAATTTGTGATTCTCCAAACATGGTTACCATTAAGGTGGACGAGTTGGTTTTCAAAAAAGCGGTGAAATCGGGAGCTATCTTAAAGGTGTATGGCCAGGTAGTACGCTTTGGGAATTCTTCCATTGAATTGTATATGGAAATTCGCAAGCACAATGTTTATACCGGGAATCAGGACCTGGTAACCCACACCAATATGACGTTTGTTCGGATTGATGAAGAGGGAAAATCTTTACCAATTGCCGAATACATCAAGAAACGTCACGCACTTCGGATCGAAAAATACGGTAAAGCGCTCTTATTGCCGACTGAAGAAGGTTTTTCTGCGGAATAAGGATTTTCTTTTTCAAGAATCTATTCAGTTTGAATTTGTGAATTTCGGAAGATTCTGACTATCTTCGTGCTTCTTTTTAAAGAACTTTAGTTACGAAATTACAACTTCAATTTATGGAGCAACAAGCACCCTACAAATCAAAAAATAATATCCGAATTGTAACAGCAGCATCGTTGTTTGATGGACACGATGCGGCAATCAATATCATGCGTCGAATTATCCAGTCTACAGGTTGTGAGGTAATTCACTTGGGTCATGACCGTTCGGTAGAAGAGGTTGTTGACACTGCAATCCAGGAAGATGCTCAGGCAATTGCCATGACTTCTTACCAAGGTGGGCATACGGAGTACTTCAAATACATGCATGATTTATTAAAGGAAAAAGGTGCACCACATATCAAGATTTTCGGAGGAGGAGGAGGAACCATTCTTCTTTCAGAGATCGAAGAATTACAAAATTACGGAATCACGCGTTTGTATCATCCGGATGATGGTCGTTCTCTTGGACTTCAAGGAATGATCAATGATTTGGTGGAGCGTTCGGATTATCCTATTGGGGATGTTCTGAATGGTGAGATCACCCATCTGGCTGAAAAACATGTCCCTTCGATTGCGCGTTTGATCTCTGCTGCGGAGAATTATCCTGAAATGGCTGCTCCGGTTATGGAACAGGTACATAAAATGGCTGCCAAAAATGAGGTTCCTGTACTTGGAATTACTGGTACCGGTGGATCCGGTAAATCATCTTTGGTGGATGAGTTGGTTCGTCGATTCCTGATGGATTTTACAGACAAGCAAATCGCAGTAGTTTCTGTCGATCCGTCGAAACGTAAAACGGGTGGCGCTTTATTGGGAGATAGAATCCGGATGAATGCGATTAAAAACAGCCGTGTTTACATGCGTTCATTGGCAACACGTCAATCGAACCTGGCTTTATCCAAACACGTAGCTGAGGCGATCCAAATCCTGAAAGCTGCCAATTATGACCTGATCATTCTGGAAACTTCCGGGATCGGTCAATCGGATACGGAGATTTTAGATCACTCGGATGTTTCTCTATACGTGATGACTCCTGAATACGGAGCCGCAACACAATTGGAGAAAATTGACATGCTGGATTTTGCAGATGTGATCGCATTGAATAAATTCGATAAAAGAGGAGCTTTGGATGCATTGAGAGATGTGCGCAAACAATACCAGCGAAACCACAATTTGTGGGAGAAACCGGTTGATGAAATGCCTGTTTTCGGTACTATTGCCTCCCAGTTCAACGATCCCGGAATGAATACGTTGTATAAAGTGATCATGGATAAGGTAAAGGAGAAAACACATGCTCCTTTGGATTCGAAGTTTGAGATCACCAAGGAAATGTCTGAAAAGATCTTCGTTATTCCACCGGACAGAACGCGTTATTTATCGGAGATCTCAGAAAATAACCGAAGCTTTGATAAATGGGTCGACAAACAAGTAGAAGTTGCCGAAAGATTGTATGGATTGACAAAATCCATTGAAACGATCTCAGCGAGTTCTATGGAAGATAAGGACCGGTTGGTGAAAGGTGTTCAGGAGGCGCTTGAAAATGAAAAACGAAACCTGGACCCGCATAATTGGGATATTATCCAGAATTGGGAAGCTAAGAGAGCAACTTATACAGCTCCTGAATTTATCTTTAAGGTACGGGACAAGGAATTGAGAATGGCAACACATACAGAATCGTTGTCGCATTCACAAATCCCGAAAGTTGCTTTACCGAAGTATAAATCCTGGGGGGATATTTTGCGTTGGTCTTTACAGGAAAATGTTCCGGGAGAATTCCCATATACATCCGGTTTATTCCCATTCAAAAGGGAAGGGGAAGATCCGACACGTATGTTTGCTGGTGAAGGAGGCCCGGAAAGGACCAATCGCCGTTTCCATTACGTGAGTTTGGGAATGCCTGCAAAACGCTTGTCTACGGCATTTGACTCGGTTACTTTATATGGAAATGATCCGGATATAAGACCGGACATCTATGGTAAGGTAGGAAACTCAGGAGTTTCAATCTGTTGTTTGGATGATGCGAAAAAACTGTATTCCGGTTTTGATCTGTCACATCCGGCTACTTCCGTTTCGATGACCATCAACGGACCGGCTCCCATGTTGTTAGGCTATTTCATGAATGCTGCGATCGATCAGAATTGTGAGAAGTACATCAAGGCTAACGGACTGGAGAAAGAAGTGGAGGCAAAGATTGCAGGGATCTATAAGTCAAAAGGAGTTGAAAGACCAAGCTACCAGGGGCCACTTCCTGAAGGAAATAATGGTTTGGGGCTGTTTTTGTTAGGAGTAACAGGAGACCAGGTGCTTCCTGTGGCTATTTACAATGAGATCAAAGTGGAAACCCTGAAACAGGTTCGTGGAACTGTTCAGGCGGATATTTTGAAAGAAGACCAGGCTCAAAATACGTGTATTTTCTCTACTGAATTTGCGTTGCGTTTGATGGGGGATGTTCAGCAGTATTTTATTGAGAAACAGGTTCGCAATTTCTATTCGGTTTCTATTTCAGGTTATCATATTGCAGAAGCCGGAGCAAATCCGATTACACAGCTGGCATTCACATTGGCGAATGGATTCACTTATGTGGAATACTATTTGAGCCGTGGAATGGACATCAACGATTTCGGGCCAAATTTATCTTTCTTCTTCTCCAATGGTATTGATCCTGAATATGCAGTGATCGGTCGTGTTGCCAGAAGGATCTGGGCAAAAGCATTAGCTAAGAAATATGGTGCAAATCCACGTGCACAAATGTTGAAATATCACATTCAGACATCCGGGCGCTCATTACATGCCCAGGAAATTGATTTCAATGATATCCGTACAACCTTACAAGCGCTGTATGCGATTTACGATAACTGTAATTCATTGCATACCAATGCTTACGATGAAGCGATTACAACACCGACGGAGGAATCTGTTCGCAGAGCGATGGCTATTCAGTTGATCATTAACCGTGAGTTGGGCTTGGCTAAAAATGAAAATCCATTGCAAGGTTCGTTCATTATTGAAGAATTGACCGATCTGGTTGAGGCTGCTGTATTGACAGAATTCGATCGCATTACAGAACGTGGAGGAGTTTTAGGTGCAATGGAGACAATGTACCAACGTTCTAAAATCCAGGAAGAATCCTTGTACTACGAAACCTTGAAACACAATGGTGAGTTCCCGATTATCGGTGTGAATACGTTCCTGAGTTCGAAAGGATCGCCAACTGTGGAGCCAAAAGAAGTGATTCGTGCTTCAGAGGAGGAAAAACAATACCAGATCACCATGTTGGAAATCCTTCATACCAGCCACAAGGATAAATTGGATGAACTGTTGAATGAACTACAACGCTCAGCTATTCAGAATAAGAATTTGTTCGAACAACTAATGGAAGTGTGTAAATATGCTTCTCTTGGCCAGATTACGAAATCGTTATTTGAGGTTGGAGGACAATATCGAAGAAATATGTAAAGTGCATTTAATCAGTGAACTAATCCTTTCTTTACTTTGTAAGGGAAGGTTTTTTTGTTTATAAAAATACAAATAATCATGTTTTCGTGATATTTATAACGGTTTATTTTTTTAGTGAATCTGTGAAGGTTTATAATTTCAGATGGGCGGACGAAGATTTATGAAATCTGAACGAGTATCTAACTTTACTAAATATTTAGTTGATTTTAGTCGATCGTATCGTATTGTTTAACGTGTATTTGAAGTAGTTTAATCGCTTAAATTTACTTCAAACACTATTTAGAATGAACTTACTATACACTACTCTTGCGTGTCTGATTTACACTTTTTCGTGCAATCAGGCATCCTGCCAGGGCCAGCTAGCCCAAACACATTTAGCCGAGGTACAGTCTTATCTTCCTGCAATAACAGCCGTTTATGGGGATACCTGGGTTTCCAATAACCAGGAAGCGGTGAAAGCCCTGGAAAATTGCTTTTCGACCCGAATGAAGTATCTGATCGAGCCATTAACAACAAATGACAAGTATCCGTTACTTTCTTCATTTCCTTTAATGAACCGATACAATCCGACGATCGTGGCAATTGACTACAGTCAGTTCAATCCGGAGACCTTTATTCCTATTAACTACAACCTCCCGTTTTTTAGTGACCAAAAACAAGTTATCAGAGTGGATGGAACTGATTACATCATCGTTATTGACCCAATACTAACAAAACACTGATTATGAAAAAGCTACTACTAGTTGTTTTTGGGTTTTCATCCACTATCGCGGGTTCTTTTGCCCAATCATACAATATGCCTTCAGGTACTAATACGGTAAGCGCCTGTAGCGGAACATTCTACGATTCGGGTGGGCCGGGAGGTAATTACACCTATAATGATAACAGGACATATACTATTTGTCCGGGAACTGCAGGGGATAAAGTGCGGGTGAATTTCACTTCTTTTGCGACAGAGAACGGGTATGATTTTTTGTATATCTATGACGGTGCAAATACCTCAGCACCTTCTCTCGGTGTTTATTCGGGATCTTCCAGCCCTGGTATTGTTCAGGCTACGCCCAGTAACGCTTCAGGTTGTGTAACCTTCCGCTTTACCTCTGATGGAAACTTTATTTTCACATCCACTTATGCGGGATGGGCCGGAACGATCAGTTGTATCACTCCATGCCAAACCATCACATCCAACTGGGTAAGCTCCAATGAAGCTCCCGAACCGGATGGTATCATCCGATTGTGTCAGGGACAAAGTGTCAACCTGGTTGGGAGTGGAACGTTTAGCTCTTCCGGAACAGGGGCCACTTATACCTGGACGATGGGGAATGGTGTGACTGTGAATGGCGCAAACATCAATTACACGTATCCTGTAGTAGGAAGTTACCTGGCTAATTTAGTTATTACGGACCCAAGTGGCTGTGTCAATAACAATTCAATCAATAGAAATATAGAAATTTCAACTACACCAACCATTTCAACTTCTGCAACACCATCTACCTTGTGTACAAATCAGACCTCAGCGCTAGCCACCAATGTCACGATGACACCTTTTAATGTCAATTGTACACCTCCGGTTTCGGGTACTACCTTTTTACCGGATGGATCAGGAGTTTCATATACGACTGCAATTACTACCAATTGTTATAGTCCGACAGCAACGGTAACTGCTGCAACAGATATTACGAATGTGTGTTTGAATATTGAGCATTCGTTTCTTGGGGATTTGGATATTCGTTTGGTCTGTCCCAATGGGCAATCAATTAGTCTGAAAGATTATCCCGGAGGAAGTGGTACTTATCTTGGTGGAGCTTTGGATGACGGAGGAACGGGACCTGGAGTAGGTGCAACTTATTGTTTTACGCCTTCGGCAGGTGTATTGCTTGTAAGCGGAGGAACTGTTACTGCTGGTAATCCTGCCGGACCATCCATAGCACCTGGAAATTATATGCCGGTTAACTCATTTGCCAATTTGATCGGTTGTCCTTTAAATGGTAACTGGACCATTCAGGTTACAGACCACCTTGCAATTGATAATGGATATATTTTTAACTGGGATATCAATTTCAATGCAGCCTTATTATCTGCAGCATCCTTTACACCGACCATTGTTTCACAAGGTTGGGCCGCAAGTCCCATCCTTTCAAATACGGGAGCTACAACAGCGAATGTTACACCAACCAATCAAGGTACTCCTTGTTTCACTTACAGTGTTACGGATAACTTCGGATGTACTTATACACAGCCACAATGTATCACAGTGAACTGTGGAACTTCACTACCAATTGGCCTGGTGAGTTTCGAAGCGACTGCTTTGGATAACAATTCGGTGAGATTGAGCTGGGAAACAAGTTCCGAGCAAAACAACGATTATTTTACTGTTGAAAGATCATCGAGTGGAGCTGACGGCTGGGAAGCAATCGGAATTGTCAGCGGAGCCGGAAATTCTCAAACACCGGAGTATTATTCCATGATGGATAATCTTCCTTTAAGCGGTGTTTCTTACTACCGGTTGAAACAAACGGATTACAACGGTCAGGAACGCCTCCACGAGATGGAATCTGTTTACATAGATATTGTAGGAGTGGGTGATTTGGTATTGTTCCCGAATCCGGCAACGGACCTGGTTACTTTGAAAGGAGATTTGGTTTCCTTAAGTACTTTCAAATTACTGAATGCAATGGGACAGGATATCCGAATGAAAGTGAATTCTTACAAACAAGGCGACGGAACGTTGGTGTTGGATATTTCGTCGTTAAGATCTGGTATTTACCTGGTTAAAAACGGTTCCAAAGTATATTCGTTGATAAAGCAATAAATCAATTTGATTGAAAAGGTTAATCTGTACTGGCAGGTTAACCTTTTTTAGTTGAAATTGATTACCGGAGAAATTATTTTTGCTTTTTTTTGAGTGTTATTTTTTAGAACAATCTTGTTGCTTTTTTTTATAATTAACTTCTTGTTGATTATTATCTAATGATGATCGATTATTTGTTTGCCGAATAAAATGAACGCATTATTCCCAGTTTTTTAATAATTTAATAATCCTTTTTTCATGTTTTATTTGGTTTACCTTTAAGCCATAATACAACTAAAAAAACTTATGAACTTATTGCGTAAGGGGTCTCTCACCCTACTTGTCATATATATGACTTTTTCGTCATTTGGACAAACAACTACTCAACAACTGACACCCGAAGAAATCTCAAACCGTGTTGCTTATGTGCACGGAAATGATTTTGTCACAAACAATCCCACACTTGTAACTGCTTTTGGTACAGTGATGACTGATCGCATTGAATACCGAGCTGTAGAACAGGCGGAGAGCGGAAAGTATCCTTTTTTGTCTTCTTTTCCATTGATGTCAAAAGTCAATCCCACGATTCATGGAGCAGATTTTGAAAATTTCAATGTGAATACCTTCAATCCATTGGTTTACAATCTTGATTTCTTTTCGAATCAAACACAAGTGTTCCGTGTTGATAACACTTCTTATATCATGGTTATCCATCCAAATACAAGAAATTAAGCCATGAGAAAGAATTCTATGAACGGATACAAATTCGTATTGAAAGGATTTGTATTAATGACCTTGTTTGTTTCAGTTTTTAACTTGGGGGCATGGACGCAAAGTGACGCTTGTGCTGGTGTACCTTCTCTTACAGTCGGAGCTACCTGTACAACAACGAACTTTTCTTTGCCAGGATCATTCACTAATGGTGGGCTCGTTTTATCTACGTGTAATGCATCCAATAATGACGATGGTTGGTATTCCTTTTCTGCAACTTCATCATTCAGCCAGATTACGGCTACTGCTACTTCTGAAAATTTAGTGGTGGCTGTTTGGACTTCATGTGGGGGAGGAACACAGTTAGGCTGCGGAAGTGCTGCTTCCGGAGGGAGTGTTACTATTACTGTTCCAACAACATCAGGAACAACATATTATGTCCAATTGCATCGGCAATCCGGAAATAATAACTCTTCAATGACTGGTACAATTTGCATTAGAGCTGTCAATCCTCCTGCAAACGATAACTGTGCCACAGCAACCGTTCTGACACAGTCAGCTAGTTGCTCCACTACTTCCGGAACGGTTGCAGGAGCTACCAACTCAGGAGTTGCATCTTGTACCGGAACACCGGATGATGATGTCTGGTATTCATTTACGGCAACCAATACAACTGCTATAATCACACGTTCAACTACCTGGGATTCAGGTGTAGAAATTTTTGCAAGCACCGGAGCGGCTCCCGGATCATGTATCGGCGCTTCATTTGGATGCCAGGATGCAGAAACCGATTATACCGTGAATGGTTTGACAGTAGGTATGAATTACTATGTCCGGGTATATACCTGGAGTTCTTCTTTTACGCCGGCAACACCTACTTTCACTATTTGTGTTACTTCTCCGGCACCCCCGCCGGCAGGCTCGATCTTTATGCCTTCATCAGGAAGTACTTCTGCTTGTAGCGGAACGTTTTACGATGGTGGTGGATTATCCAATTATGCCAATTCGGATACACGCGTATATACGATTTGTCCATCTACATCGGGTGCTAAATTAAAATTGGTGTTCAGTGCTTTCCAAACAGAAGGCAGTTTAGATGTTTTACAGATTTTTGATGGAAATTCCGTTGCGGCCCCTTTGTTGGGAACTTTTTCAGGAACAAGTAGTCCGGGTACTGTTCAGGCATCGGCTAGTAATGCAGGTGGTTGTTTGACCTTTCGGTTTACTTCAGATGGTTCGGTTGTTTATCCGGGATGGGTTGCAGCTCTTTCTTGTGTAGTGCCATGTCAGACAATCACAACAAGTATTTCATCGATAACCCCTGCACCTGGTGCGGGTGGGATCATTCGTATCTGCCAGGGACAGAGTATCACGGCTAGCGGATCGGGTACCTTCTCTTCCAGTAGTGCGGGAGCAACTTATTCCTGGAACTTTGGAAATGGAGCAACTGCTGCCGGATCTTCGACAACATATACGTATCCGGCTGTGGGAAGTTATTATTTGAATTTGGTAGCAACTGATCCAAACGGCTGTACCAATACGAATTACAATAATCAAGTTATCCAGGTTTCAACTACACCAACCATTACTACCTCAGCAACGCCTGCAACCCTATGTACAAATGCAACATCCGCACTTAGCGCAACTGTTACCATGACACCTTATACGGTAAATTGTACTCCACCGGTTTCGGGGACAACTTTTTTACCGGATGGATCGGGTGTTTCTTACTCAACTTCCATAACGACCAATTGCTATAATCCTTCAGCTATAGTTACTGCTGCAACGGACATAACCAATATTTGTCTCAATATGGAGCATTCTTATCTGGGCGACTTATCGTTACAGATTCAATGTCCGAACGGGCAAAGTGTCAGCTTGCAAAGTTATGGCTCCGGAGGTGGTTCTGCTAATTTAGGAACTCCTTGGGCAACAAGCACGGTAGATGGAAGTTCAACAACTATTACGCCTGGTACGGGAGCCACGTATTGTTTTTCAATGTCGGGAGCTACTACCCTGGTTAACGGAATTACAACCGGAGGAACTTTCCCTAGTGGAAATGGTCCTGGTACATACACGGATAGTTATGTGCCTGCAGGAACTTATTTACCTGCGACGAGTTTTTCAGGATTGGTAGGGTGTCCTCTAAATGGGAGCTGGACAATTAACGTGACGGATAACTTAGGCTCTGATAATGGATATATTTTTGATTGGGATATCAATTTCAGTGGAGGTATTGTTTCGGTGCCTTCGTTTACACCGACCATTGTTTCTCAGGGCTGGGTAGCTGCACCGACACTTTCAAGTACGGGTACAACTACAGCTAATGTAACTCCAACCAATCAGGGAGCTCCGTGTTTCACTTACAGTGTTACGGATAACTTCGGATGTACTTATACACAGCCACAATGCATTAACGTGAACTGTGGAACCTCATTACCTATTGGTTTGGTAAGTTTCGAAGCGACTGCTTTGGATAACAATTCCGTGAGATTGAGTTGGGAAACAAGTTCCGAGCAAAACAACGATTATTTTACTGTTGAAAGATCCGCTAGTGGAGCTGATGGCTGGGAAGCAATCGGGATTCTTAGTGGGGCCGGTAATTCTCAAACACCGAAGTACTATTCCATTATGGATAATCTTCCTATAAGCGGTGTTTCTTACTACCGTTTGAAACAAACGGATTACAACGGTCAGGAGCGGATCCATGAAATGGAATCTGTTTACATTGATATTGAAGGGGTGGGTGATTTGGTCATCTTCCCAAACCCGGCAACGGATCTGGTTACTTTGAAAGGAGATATTGTTTCGTTAAGCACCTTCAGATTACTGAATGCAATGGGACAGGATATTCGCTTGAACGTGAATTCTTACAAACAAGGCGACGGAACGTTGGTATTGGATATTTCGTCGTTAAGATCTGGTGTTTACATGGTTAAAAACGGTTCCAAAGTGTATTCGTTAGTAAAGCAATAAAAATAGTTTGATAAAAAAGGTTGGTATGTTATCGCATATTGACCTTTTTTAGGGTAAAATTAATTGCTCTAGAAATTATTTTGAATTTATTTCATCTGTTAATTTTAATAACAAACCTGTTGTATTTTTTTATTATTAGCTTTTTATTGATTGTTTTATAACAGCGGTCGATTATTTCTATATGTATAAAATTAGAACAAATCCTGTTCCTGATTTTAACATTTCAGTTATAGTTCTTTACAGTTTATTTCATTTATATTTAACTCGTTATAGAATTATTTACTTATGAAACTACTACTAAAAAAGGTCGCCCTTTTTACCTTTCTGAGCTTTTCTGTTCAGGGGTATTCTCAAAGCAACTTTCAACATCTTTCCGATGCAGAAATAGCAAATAGGATTGCTTATGTCCGCGGAAACGATTTCGTTCTCAATAATCCAACTTTGGTTACGGCATTTGGTCAGGTAATGACCGAACGTGTTGAGTATCAGGTTTCAAATCAGGGACAGTATGAAAAGTATCCATTACTTTCGACTTTCCCATTAATGAATAAGGTGAATGCAGCCGTTCAAGGAGCAGACTTTTCCAATTTTAATCTGAATGCATTCAATCCATTGGCTTACAATCTTGATTTTTTCTCGGATAAAACACAGGTGATACGTATTGATAACACCAATTACATCATGGTTATTCACCCAATTAAAAGAAACTAAGCCATGAAAGCACTATTGAACACTTTATTTAAAGGAATAGAAACGAAATACTACTTAGCTATTGGATTGTTTGCTCTAAGCACTGCTGTTTGGTCTCAGGGAAATACTCCTTGTACTGCAACGGCGATTACGGCTAATGCAACCTGTACATTTTCTACTGGAACAACAGTAGGGGCAACATACCAAAATGATGCGGCAAATGGAGGAGCTCCAACTTGTGCTAGTCCGGGTGCTCCAGATGTGTGGTATGTATTTACTGCTGCATCAACGGGTAATTATATCATTGATATGAATACGGGAAGTATTACAGACAGTGGTTTGGGAATTTATGGTGGAGCTGCATGTGGTTCATTGACTCAGATTGCATGTGACGATGATAGTTCTCCTAACGGTAACATGTCCATGATTACAGTTTCATTAACTGCCGGGACAACTTATTATTTGCGTGTTTGGGCTTATGGTGGCTCTGCTACAGGAACATTTAGCATCTGCTTGACAGAACCTGCAGTTATGCCTGCGGGGTCTATAGTCATGCCAAGTTCAGGTAGTACATCTGCCTGCAGCGGAACGTTTTACGATGGTGGAGGTTTGTCTGATTATGCCAATTCCGATACACGCGTATTCACTATTTGTCCTTCCACTGCCGGAGCAAAATTAAAATTGGTTTTCAGTGCTTTCCAAACAGAAAGCAGTTTGGATATTTTACAAATTTTTGATGGGAATTCAGTTGGAGCACCATTGATAGGAACGTATTCAGGATCAACAAGTCCGGGTACGGTTCAAGCTTCCGCGGGTAATGCAACCGGTTGTCTAACTTTCAGGTTCACTACAGATGGTTCTGTCGTTTATCCGGGTTGGGTAGCTGCGATTTCTTGTATTGTAGCCTGTCAAACAATCACATCCAATTGGGTCAGCTCGAATGAGGCGCCGATGGGAGATGGTGTGATCCGTATTTGTCAGGGACAAAGTATCAACCTAGTTGGTAGTGGAACTTTCGGTACTTCAGGTACGGGAGCTACTTACGCATGGAACATGGGGAATGGGGTAACGGTGAGTGGTGCGAATATCAACTACACGTACCCTGCCATTGGAAGTTACCTGGTGAATTTGGTCATAACTGATCCTAATGGATGTACCAATACCAATTCCATCAATCGGAATATTGAGATTTCGACGACACCTACGATAACAACCTCGGCGACACCATCCACTTTGTGTACGAATCAGACTTCAGCTTTAGCTGCAACTGTCACCATGACTCCGTATGCCGTGAATTGTACGCCTCCTGTTTCAGGAACAACTTTCTTGCCGGATGGATCAGGAGTTTCATATACTACAGCAATCACAACGAATTGTTACAGTCCTAGTGCTACAGTAACAGCTGCTACAGACATTACGAATATCTGCTTGAACATGGAACATTCCTTTTCGGGCGATTTATCAATTGTAATCCAATGTCCAAACGGACAAAGTACCAGCTTGATAACTTTTCCTTCCGGAACCGGTTCTGCGAATTTGGGAACTCCATGGGCTACGGCTACAGTAGATGGAAGTTCAGCAACAACGACACCTGGTGTCGGAGCGACCTATTGTTTTGTCCCAACTGGTGGTACTACCTGGGCAACGGGATATCTGTCAGGAGGAACATTTGTCAGTGGAAACGGTCCGGGAACTTACACGGATACATATATGCCTGCAGGAAACTACGCTCCTATGCAAACCTTCACCAGTTTGATCGGATGTCCTTTAAATGGAAACTGGACCATTATTGTTACGGACAATACAGGTTTTGACAATGGGTATATCTTTAACTGGGATATCAACTTCAGTGCTGCGGTCTTGTCTGCATCTTCCTTTACACCAACCATCGTTTCTCAAGGATGGGTTGCTGCGCCGACACTTTCGAATGTGAATGCGACAAGTGCGAACGTGACACCAACCAATCAGGGAACTCCATGCTTCACTTACAGTGTTACGGATAACTTCGGATGTACTTATACGCAACCACAATGCATCACGGTGAACTGTGGAACTTCTTTGCCGATTGGTTTAGTGAGTTTCGAAGCGACAGCTCTGGATAATAACTCAGTAAGATTGAACTGGGAAACAAGTTCCGAGCAAAATAATGATTATTTCACGATTGAAAGATCCTTGAGTGGATCGGACGGTTGGGAGGAAATCGGGATCGTTAGTGGAGCAGGTAATTCTGAAACGCCTAAGGACTATTCAATGATGGATAATCTGCCTTTAAGTGGCGTTTCTTACTACCGATTGAAACAAACGGATTACAACGGTCAGGAGCGCATCCATGAAATGGAGTCAGTTTATATTGATGTCGCAGGAGTAGGTGATTTGGTCATCTTCCCGAATCCGGCAACCGATCTGGTTACTTTGAAAGGAGATTTGGTTTCCCTAAGTACTTTCAAATTACTGAATGCAATGGGACAGGATATCCGAATGAACGTGACTTCTTACAAACAAGGGGATGGAACATTGGTATTGGATATTTCCTCACTGAGATCGGGAGTTTACCTGATCAAGAATGGTTCTAAAGTCTATTCATTGGTAAAACAATAAAAATATATTTGAATATAGGGAAGGTTCCGTCATCCGATAACTATCGGAATGACGGAGGCCTTTTTTTTGTTATAAAAACAATGACCATCACACTCAAACGCGACGTTAAAAAGTGTGAGTTTAAGTGTGAGTATTGAGACGTTAGAAATTTATTCCCTATTTTGTAATCAAATTATGAAAAGATGAAAAGTCTAATTGGAATAGTAGTTGGTTTGCTGTTTGCAGGTAGTGTCGTTTCTTGCGGAGGGAAGGAAGAAAAAGCAAAAGTTGATGTAGCAGAAAAAACACCCGAGTATAAGGCGTATGACTTGGTTCAGAATTTGCAAATAGTCAAAGATTTTAAGGCGAATGCTGAAGCAAAGAACCAATCGATCTCTTTAAAATTGAGTAAAGAAAGATTGAACGGAAAAAATGGGTTTTATTGGTTCCAGGTGATTTTACATGTTGGAAACTCCAGTATTGTCAAGATGAATATAAAAGTGCGGGAGGATTCGTTTAAAGTAGCTGTTATGGATGAAGATACCGGGTTTGATCTTACTCCTGAAGAATACCAAAAGAAATTTCCATTGAAGTAGTCTTAGACCCTGTCTAAGACATAGTTGATAAGCGCATTCATTTCTTTTTCATAACCCTTGCTGAATTCCATTCGTGGCCTATTGGCAATTCCCAAACAAATGGTAATGCACTTATGTCCCATAGCTTTTCCTAAAGCGAAAAGGGCTGAGCTCTCCATTTCAAAATTGACAACACGCGTCTCTCCGAATGAGAATTGCTCGAGTTTTTCGTTGATTTCAGGGGTTCTTGTCCCTAAACGAAGAGATCTTCCTTGCGGGGCATAGAAGCCTGAACTTGTCACCGTTAACCCTTTATGCACCTGCTCACCATCCAGTTTTTTGAGTAATGAACCTGATGCGGCAGAACAATAAGGAGTTATTTCAGTTGGAAATCCGACGAATGAATCCAGGGAGCTTGCAATGGATTTTTCTTCCGGATTGAACTCAATGGGGTAGAAATGAGCCACATTGTCGATTCCAACAGCATGACTAGATAAAATGTAACTGTGAACATCAATATCGGCTTGAAGAATTCCACAAGTCCCGATCCGGATCAAATTCAGGGAAGTAGTATCAACCTTGTTTTCCCGTTTCTCCAGGTCAATGTTCACCAGTGCATCCAGTTCATTGATGACGATATCAATATTATCCGTTCCAATTCCTGTAGACAAAGCCGTGATTTGTTTCCCTTTATAAATTCCGGTGTGGCAAACAAATTCGCGGTGCTTTGATTGATGGGTGATCTCATCAAAGAAGACGGAAATAGCTGCAACGCGATCCTGGTCCCCAACCAATAAAACGGTGTGGGCCAGATTATCGGGAGTAATGCCTAAATGATATACATGTCCCTTTGAATCTAATACCAGTTCTGATGCAGGATACTTCATAATCATTCAAAATTATTAATGCAAAATGCAAAATTTAAAAGGTAACTGAGCGTAGTCGAAGTTCCTTTTCACTTACTTTCCGATGCTTCCGAATACTTTAGACAATAAATCTGTTACGCGGGCTGCAGGATCTTTGCGAATTTTGTTTTCTTCCTTTTCAACCATCTGAAATAAACCTGCAATAGCTCTTTCGGTAATATATTGATTCAGATCCGGATTGATTTTTGCTCCTCCTGTTAAACTCATTGCATTATTGTACTTCGTGATGATCGGATTCCAGTATTCGGTCAGTTTCACTTTTGAAATAGCTTCTTTCACCTTTGGTGAGAAAGCTGTAACCAACCTGGAAGTAGTGTTGTCCTTTAAGAAGCGCGTTGCTGCGCCATCTCCACCGTTTAAGATACTGAATCCATCTGAAATACTCATATTCAGGATTGCATCCTTAAAGATTGGCAAGGCTTCTTTAGTCGCTTCTTCGGCTGCCCTGTTCAAGGTCGTTTCAAATTTCTCAACTTGTGATCCCAATCCCCAATCCATTGCTTTCTCGCGTACTTTTAAGGCGTCCGGAGGGAAAGGTAAGCGGATTGCATCATTTTTCAGGAAACCATCCGTTATAGAGGTTAAATTCACTGAGTTCTGGATCCCAACTGTCAAAGCTTCTTTCAAACCGGAAATTACTTCCGAATTGGTTAAAGCAGGAGTTGTACTCGTTCCACTGTTATTAATTGTACTTGCAGCTTCTTTTATCGTGTCACAACCGGATAAAACGATTATAAAACTGCTTAAAGCCAATATTGAGGTGAATTTTCTCATGGGATTATTTTTTATGTTCAAACTTAAGAATAATTTTGTCCATAGCTCAAAAACAGTACCATGATTAATGTTGAAATTATTTCTATCGGAGACGAACTCTTGATTGGACAGACGATTAATACGAATGCTTCGTGGATTGGTGCTCAGTTAGCAAGCAACGGAATCAAGGTTTCTCATGTCGTAACAATATCGGATACCCGGGAAGCAATTACTACTGCTTTGGAAGACGCGTCCAAAAGAAGCCGGGTAGTTTTGATAACCGGAGGCCTGGGACCTACAAAAGACGATATTACGAAACACGTTCTGTGCGCTTATTTCAACACGAAGTTGGTATTGGATGAAAAGGTGTTGACCCATGTGGAATCATTCTTCATCAAAAGGAACCGTCCGATGCTGGAAGTGAACAGGTTGCAGGCAATGGTTCCGGAAGCGTGTGAAGTGTTGTTCAATGAGCAGGGAACGGCTCCGGGAATGTGGTTTGAAAAGGAGGGAGTTATCTTCGTTTCGATGCCCGGTGTTCCCTATGAAATGAAATACCTGATGGAAACTCACGTCATTTCCAGATTAGTGAAACTGTTCCCTTCAAAGAAACTCATCCAGAAGACTTATCTGACCCAGGGAATTGGGGAATCGTTTTTAGCAGATAAACTCAGTGATTGGGAAAACAAATTGCGCGAAGAAGGATTGGATTTGGCTTATTTGCCCTCTCCCGGAATGGTTAAATTGCGAATCAGTTCCAGTTCCGGAAATCAGGAGCGTGTTGCATTTTATGGCGAAGAATTGAAACGCATGATCCCTGTTTACCTGTATGGTGAAGAAGAGGAGTCCTTGCCGGAAGTAGTGGGCAAGTTATTGCAAAGCAAAGGCGAAACGGTTGGTACAGTCGAAAGTTGTACAGGTGGAAGCATTATGGCAAGCCTGACAAGTATTTCGGGTTCTTCGAATTATGTGCTCGGCGGATTGGTTACCTACAGCAATGACCTGAAAATGAAATTGGCGGATGTCAGTTCGCAAACCCTGGAAGATTTTGGAGCAGTATCGGAAGAAGTTGTCCTTGAAATGACTTCCGGTGGAAAGAAGCTATTGGGTGTCGATTGGTGCATTTCAGTTTCCGGAGTTGCGGGTCCAACAGGTGGGAGTGATGAGAAGCCGGTTGGAACGGTTTGGATCGCGATTGAAGGTCCGAAAGGGAAGGTTTCCCGCAAATTTTTATTCGGTACAGATAGGCAAAGAACGGTGCAAATGACGGTGCTAACAGCTTTAAATTTGTTGCGTTGCGAGATTTTGGGAATAAATATTGAAAAAAAGCAAGATTAATGTTGCTTAATTGTGGGAATTTGTTTTTCTTTGCACCCGCTTTTAGAATAAGGAAAATATAAAATACAATGTCACGAGTTTGTCAAATCACAGGAAAGTCGGTAATGGTAGGGAACAACGTTTCTCACTCAAACCGCAAAACAAAACGCAAGTTTTACCCGAACTTGTTAACTAAGAAGTTCTACGTACCAGAAGACGATATGTATGTTACATTGAAGATTTCTGCGTCTGCTTTGAGAACTATTAATAAGAAAGGTATTTCTGCGTGTATGAAAGAAGCGCGTGAGAAGGGGTATTTGAAATAAATCCTGATTCGGTCACGAAAGTGATTAATCATAAAGAGTTAAAAAATGGCTAAGAAAGCAAAAGGAAATAGAATCCAGGTTATTTTAGAGTGCACTGAGCACAAAGAGTCTGGAATGGCGGGAACATCCCGTTATATCACGATGAAGAATCGTAAAAACACGCCTGATCGTTTGGAGATTAAAAAATTCAACCCGGTCTTGAAGCGTTATACCCTTCACAAAGAAATTAAGTAAGAGAAAACGTAGTTTTCGATTTGATAGTCTGCCGGTGGCAGAAATAACTTCAGATTAAAAACATAAAAAAATAAGTCATGGCTAAGAAAGTAGTAGCATCCCTACAAAAAGGTGGAGGAAAAGAGCACACGAAAGTAATCAAGATGATCAAGTCTGAAAAATCTGGTTCTTTCACGTTTAAAGAAGAGATTGTACACAACGATAAAGTAAAAGACTGGTTTAACAAATAAGCCTCATTCTTTAAGTTGTAAACTCGATATTGTTTTAAAACCTCTTCGCCACGGCGGAGGGGTTTTTTTTGTATTTTTGGACTATGGCATTATTTGGTTGGTTTTCGAAAGAGAACAAAGAAACACTTGACAAAGGACTCGAAAAAACGAAAGATAGTTTTTTTGGTAAATTAACTCGCTCTCTTGTCGGTAAATCCCGCGTTGACGATGAGGTACTGGATGAATTGGAAGAGATCCTGATCAGTTCGGATGTCGGTGTGAATACCACTTTGAAAATCATTGACAGGATCAATGAACGCGTTTCCAGGGATAAGTATGTTGGAACAGATGAGCTGAATAAAGTGCTCAAAGAAGAAATCGCAGCCTTGCTATCGGAAAATGACAGCGATGGTCCAAGCGAATACAATATTCCTACTCACAACGGGAACCCGCATGTGATCATGGTGGTTGGTGTGAATGGAGTGGGGAAGACCACTTCCATCGGAAAGTTGGCCAATCAATTCAAAAAGGCCGGAAAGAAAGTGGTTCTTGGTGCTGCCGATACATTTCGTGCTGCTGCAGTGGACCAATTGATCATCTGGTCGGAGCGGGTTGGTGTTCCGATTGTTCAACAAGGAATGGGTGCTGATCCGGCATCGGTTGCATTTGATGCATTGAGTTCTGCCAAAGCCCAGGGAGCTGATGTCGTCATTATCGATACTGCAGGTAGGTTGCATAATAAAGTCAACCTGATGAATGAACTTTCCAAGATCAAACGGGTGATGGAAAAAGTGATTCCCGATGCTCCACACGAAATCTTATTGGTTCTGGATGGTTCAACAGGTCAGAATGCTTATGAACAAGCCAAACAATTTGCTTTGGCAACTTCATTGACTGGGCTCATCATCACAAAACTGGATGGAACTGCAAAAGGCGGGGTTGTAATCGGTATCTCGGACCAAATGAGTATTCCTGTCAGATTTATCGGAGTTGGAGAAGGAATTGAAGATTTGCAGGTTTTCCACAAGGAAGAATTCGTTTCGTCGATTTTTGGAGAATAATTGAAAGCGAATCATTTAAATTAACTATTTGCTAATTCATTAACTAAATTTATAATTTATGATGTAAATTCGTGTTACTCTATAGTCTCATGAATTTATCATTCAATAAAACCTACGGAATAGTAAGTTATTTCACCTTAATTGGCTGGATAATTGCCCTTTCCCGAGTTTCGTCTACATCCGGTGAAGAACGCAAGTTTACAGCATTCCATTTAAGGCAAATGCTCATTCTCATGTTGATCGGTGCAATTGTGAGTATCCTGGACACCATCTTCTTTTTCATTCCTTTTTTAGGATTGATTGTCATTAATATTCTTTCACTAGCCATTTTCATTTGCTGGCTAATTTGTTTGATCTCTGCTGTCCAGGGAGAAAAGAGATATATTCCCTTTATTGGTAAAGGCGGGGAGAATATGTTGGGTGACATGTTTGAATAAATTCCAACACTGTTGATAAGTCAATGTTAAAATATAAACTTTGAAAACCTGATTTTCGTTTTTTTTTAGTATCATTGGTTCGCTAAAACTAGAATTGAGTGCTCTAAATCAATTATTTCCAGTTTCCGATTGGAGTACTCCGTTCAAAACGAAAAACTGCTTTTATGAAAACTAACGGAGTAAAACTACGTGCCCTCTTCGCATGTCTGTTTTTTTTACTGCTCTCCAATGGAGTATGGGGTCAAACAAATGGTGTAGTTCGCTGCTACACAGATGAAAATGATGCAATCTTGCATGCCAATCACCCGGAATTGGAATCGTCTCAACAATTTGAACAATGGATTCAATCTGAAATTTCAGCAAATATGGCTGCTGGAAAAATCATCGGCGGTGTCTATCAGATTCCGGTCGTTGTCCATGTTATCCACAATGGGGAAGCTATTGGAACGGCTAGTAATGTGAGTTATGCAGCTATTCAATCCCAGATTGATGTGCTTAACGAGGATTTCAGGAGGATGTTCGGTTCGAATGGTTGGAATACAAATGCGGTCGGTGCAGATACTCAGATCGAATTCTGTTTGGCTAAAAGA
>Ga0247691_1000085_pt1 | contig 24966 bp, 22 predicted proteins | sample CNK32_metaG_FD_182721 | JGI IMG/M metagenome (GOLD analysis project Ga0247691, IMG submission 182721) | Soil microbial communities from Purdue University Martell Research Forest, Indiana, United States - CNK32 | ecosystem: Environmental > Terrestrial > Soil > Temperate forest > Bulk soil...
GCGTCCACCAAAATCTTCACTACGCGTTTTTGTTTCGGTTTTGCAACTTTGACCTTACGCGGATAAACCATGTAGTAGAAATCATTAAAAAGCCCTCTGAGGTAAAGTACTACCAACAACAAAACCAGGTTGATCCCAACTAAAATGTACAGATCGACTTTCTCAACCAGTAGCCATGGAAACGATACTTCAGCCGGATTTGTTGGGTCGGGAGTGCTCATTCCGTATGAATAACCGGGCATGATCGTAGCTCCAAGAGTAATTACGATGACTAGGAACTTAGTCAGGTTCTCCTGATCTCTCAATTTCTTTTTGAAGAGGTCCGATTTCACGAATGAAAGAATGGAGCTGCTCATCAGGATAATTGCAAGGAGTAAAATGATCATCAAACTTCCCAATGCATAGAAGATCGTTAAGTTTCCTTTATAATCGGGAATGAGTTCCACTTCTTCTGGAGGAGTTGGTCCACTGGTCACCTTATTTACTGGAGGAGTATAATTATCAATATAATCCAATATCTGATCGACCTCCTCATTCGTTGCCTGTTGCGGAGGCATTTCAGATCCTGAAAAATCCTTTATTGCCAAGGCCATTTTACTGTTTCCACCGGCAATCAGGCTATTGGAGTTCCGAACCCATTCATAGAGTAATTCGCCTTCACCGGCATCAGCCCATTTTGTTTTCACTCCTTTTAACCAGGGACCTGTGGAGTTTTTATCTACGGCATGGCACGTATTGCATTTTGCCTTGAATAACCCTTCTCCCTGGCTGTTAGCCATTATTGCTAAGAACAATGCAGCTAGTGTAAGTAGTTGTGCGATTCTCATGGTATTTTATTTTCAATAGTTGGTTCTTCAGTACTTAAAGGAATGTTGCTTAGCTCTTCGATAGTCGATTTTTTCATTCGGGAGATACGGATCAGGACCACCAGGAAAAAGAGTACGAAGACCATCAATGAGAAGATTCCATAAAATTCCACTCCTGATTCTGTTGCTAAATGATGTTTTATAAACCGTAACATATCATTCCTTATTTAGATTGTTTTACTTTGATATCTGTTCCCATTCGTTGCAGGTAAGCAATCAATGCAATGATCTCCTTTTGTTTCAATTCATCGATCTTGGCATTTTTATCCTGACCGTTCAAGGCAATTTTCGGGGTGTTTTCTACAATGTCGGTTGCGATTTTGATTGCTTGTTCATCCAAATCTGCTTTTGCCTTGTTTGCATATCCTTTTGGATAAGGTACTCCCATGGTTTGCATAGCTTCGATTTTTTTCGACAATAAGCTCGTGTTCAAATTGTCGTCTCTCAGCCAAGGATAAGCCGGCATGACAGTGCCCGGTGACAGCGCTTTCGGATCGATCATGTGCTTGTAATGCCACAAGTTTCCGCGTAAACCACCTTCTCTTGCCAAATCCGGACCTGTTCGTTTGGAACCCCATAAGAATGGATGGTCATAAACATGCTCACCAGCTTTGGTATATCCTCCGCTTTCCGGCGTAGGAGCATAACGGGCAGTTTCGAAACGCAATGGCCGGATCATCTGGGAGTGGCAATTGTTACAGCCTTCGCGGATATAAATATCCCGTCCTTCCAATTCGAGAGGGGAATATGGTTTCACACTGCTGATCGTCGGGACATTGGATTTCACTGCGATTGTCGGAATGATCTCTGCCAAACCACCGATTGCAACTACGATGATGCTCAAGATCATGAATCGAACAGGTTTGCCTTCAATACTTCGGTGCCAGTATTCTTTGCCTTTGGATGGATGTACTTTTTCAATAGCCACTTCAACAACCTCATTTGCTTCGAATGAACCGGCTCTCACCGTTTTGATCACATTGTAAACCAACATCAAAGCTCCGATAATGTAGAGTAATCCACCAATAGAACGCAGGATGTAGTAAGGTTTCATATCAATCACGATCTCCAGGAAATCTTTATTGACCAAGGTTCCGTCCGGGTTGAAATGCTGCCAGCTCAAACCTTGCATGAATCCGGCAATATACATCGGAACAGCATAGAGGATGATTCCCAATGTTGCAATCCAGAAATGCTGATTTGCTAATTTTCTGGAATACAATTGTGTTTTGAACATTCTTGGGATTAACCAGTAGATCATCCCGAATGTCATCATCCCGTTCCATCCTAATCCTCCGACATGCACATGTGCGATTGTCCAGTCTGTGAAATGAGAAATCATATTGACGGATTTCAGGGATAGGAGCGGGCCTTCAAATGTGACCATACCATAACAAGTCAGGGCAACGACCATGAATTTGAGCATGACATCATCCCGTACTCTGTCCCAGGCACCGCGAAGTGTCAGAAGGCCGTTCAGCATTCCTCCCCAGGACGGTGCAATTAACATGACGGAGAAAACAACTCCTAAACTTTGAGCCCAATCGGGAAGGGAAGTATATAATAAGTGATGAGGTCCTGCCCAGATATAGATGAAAATAAGCGCCCAGAAGTGAATGATGGAAAGCCGGTAGGAATAAACCGGTCGATTCGCTGCTTTCGGAACGAAGTAATACATCAAACCGAGGTAAGGAGTGGTAAGGAAGAAGGCTACGGCGTTATGTCCATACCACCATTGAACCAATGCATCCTGAACACCGGCATACCAGGAGTAACTTTTCATGAAAGAGATCGGCAGCTCAAATGAGTTGAAAATGTGCAATATAGCAACAGTTACAAAGGTTGCGATGTAGAACCAAATGGCAACATATAAGTGTTTTACATTCCGGATAAGAATGGTTGCGAACATGTTCCAGCCGAATACGACCCAGACTAGGGTGATAAGGATATCAATCCACCATTCCAGTTCCGCATATTCCTTGCTGGAGGTGATTCCAAAAGGCAAGGTTAAAACCGCACAAACAATGATGAATTGCCAACCCCAGAAATTCAGGTAACTGAGTTTATCACTCCACATTCTCACCTTTAGTAAGCGCTGCAGGGAATAATAGATCCCCATGAAAATACCATTACCCACGAAGGCGAAAATCACGGCATTCGTGTGCAGCGGTCTGATCCTTCCAAATGAAATGTAACGGAACCCGAGGTAATCGTTGAAAAATTCAGGGAAGGCCAGTTGCAGGGCTGCTATTAACCCGACCAGCATTCCAATGACCGCCCAAAGCATTGTTGCGAATGTAAAATATTTGACAATTTTATTGTCGTACTTAATCGTTTGTATTTCCATCGTTGTTTTGATTTGATTCATTAGTAGTTGATTCATCCTCGTAAAGGATACGGACACTCGGAGAATAGTCATCATCATACTGACCGGTCTTTGTAGCCCAAAGAAAAATGACTAAGAAAAACACTGCCAGACACAGACTTACAATTAGCATTATGTAGATCATTCCCATAGTGCAAAGAACATGACAACCCGGAATAAAAAACATGATTTAAGTAACCTGAAAAGGTGATTTATATCATGTTTTGAAAATTCCCGCTTACCGGAGAAATCATTCATTTCAATAGTTCTAACTACCTTTGTACTATGAAGACAAATTCACCGATCAATCCAAAGATCTTAAGTCGTTTAGAGGAACTGGGTTTTTTAAAACCAACTCCGATCCAGGAACATGCCTGGAAGTATCTGATTGAAAAGCATCAGGATTATGTTGGTCAGGCTAATACAGGGTCGGGAAAAACGATCGCTTACGGCGTTCCATTGCTTCAACGGATCGATGCAAAAGACAAAGATGTACAGGCTGTTGTTTTGGTTCCTACACGTGAATTGGTCATTCAAACAACTAAAACATTGTTCAAACTTTCCAAGAACCTGGATAAATTCTTCATTCAATCCATTGTGAAAGGTGACGACATTGAGGAGCAAAAACGGAATTTGCAACGCCCCACACAGGTTTTGGTGGCAACTCCAGGAAGATTGCTGGAATTGGTAAAAATGAAAGCTGTTTCATTGAGACGTATGAAAACGATCGTTTTGGATGAGGCGGATGAATTGTACGCGAAAGGTTTCATGAAAGAAATCGATAAGATTTTGGGTGAAACCAATGATTTTCATAAAAAATGGCTGTTTTCTGCAACGATTCATGGTGAATTGACCAAATGGATCAAGAAGACTTTGCACATGGATGCCCCACAAGCGATCATTGCAACCAAAAAAGTAATGAATCCGATGATCGAGCATCAATACATCGAATGTCAGAAAGAAGATAAACCGATGATGTTGCTGGAATTTCTCGGAAGCATGAAAAAGGGACGTGGGATCATTTTTTGCAGAACCAAAGGGGATGTGGAATATGTGGCGCGTTTTCTGAGAACTCATGAAAACAAGGTGACCGAAATCTATGGGGAGATGTTTCCAAAGGAACGCGAAAAGGCCATGCGTATGTTTTCACAAGAGCAAACGCAGTACTTGGTAGCTTCCGATATTGCCGCACGCGGAATGGATTTCCCGGACCTGGCATTTGTGGTGCATTATCAATTACCGGATGATCCGGATTATTACACACACCGAAGCGGAAGAACTGCCAGAGCCGGAAAAAGAGGAATTTCCCTGAGTTTGGTTGAAGCGGTTGAACGCAAGAAGTTACGGTACATCCAGGATTTATTGCATGTTGACTTTATTCAGCTGTAGTTAGATCTTTGGGAGGAAGTTTTTTGCGCAAAGTGAGAAAAGTAGCTAACCCAACAACTGTGATCGAACTTAAAGGCATCAGGATCGTTGCTACAAATGGGGTAAGTGCACCTGAAACAGCAAAGCCGATCCCGGTAAGATTATACATCAGGGAAAATGCAAAACTGATCTTGAGGTGATTTTTCCCTTCATGGATGTAATGGATGTATTCCGGAAGATATTGTAAGTGGTTTGCCTGTAAAATCGCATCTGATGAAGGAGTGAACCGGACTAGGTTTTCGGATAAGGCCAACCCGACAAACGCGCTGTTCAATGCACCTGCATCGTTTAATCCGTCTCCGATCATCAATACCCTTTCTCCGGATGTTTGTAATTGGTCAATGAATCTTTTTTTGTCCAGAGGGCTTTGCTCGAAAAGAAATTCCGTGTTTTTTGGAAAGAATGGACGAATCAAAGCTAAATCGCGACCAGTATCTCCTGAAATGACCGCTAATTGATGCGTTTTTCCTAATTGGTTGATGCAATCGGAAAGTCCGCTTCTCAAAGTGGATTGAAAGATGAATTTCCCAAGAACACTTTGGTCGTCTGCTAAATACGAGCAGGATTCGGACTGTTCCGACTCATCAAGTCCGACAAAAATAGCTGAGCCTAATTTTAATCCATGTTCGGAGGTAATGCCTAATCCCGGGTATTCGATTGAATTCCTGGTGAGTTCACTGAATGGCAACATTCGTTTAGTCCATTCATGAACGGCAATTGCATAGGGATGCGTCGCATGTTTGGTCATTCCATAAAGTTCCTCCATTTGTTCCAATGTCAGCGTATCCCCCTGATACACCACGTTTTTAGTGTCTTGCTCAGTCAATGTTCCTGTTTTATCAAAAACGATCCGGGTGCATTGTTGGATCCGTTCAATAATGTGGGTGTTTCTGAGGTAGAAACCTTTCAGACCTAACTTTCGCATCATATTTCCATAGGTAAACGGAACAGATAATGCCAATGCACAAGGACAAGCGACGATCAGAACGGCAGTGACAATTTCCGGGATTTGCCGGGGATCTATGAAAATCCACGCAATGGCTGAACCGGCTGCGATAAAAAGTACAGCTGCAATGAAGTAGCGCGAAATCCGATCTTGCCTGGATTGGAAAGCAATGGGTTTTTGTTTGGTGTTCTGTTCATTCCATAATTGGGTCAGATCACTTCGGGAACTGATTTTCAGAACCGATAGTTCAACCGATTCCCCACATATTTTTCCTCCGGCAAAGATGTGGTCTCCCTGTTTCTTTTCCACCCAATCAGATTCTCCGGTCACAAAACTATAGTCGATAGTGGCTTTTTCCGAGATGAGAATACTGTCGCATGGAATAATCTCTTCGTTCCGGATTTGGATCTGGTCGCCAACTAGCAGTTCATCAATTGGGCAAAGTGCTGTTTTTGTTCCCTTTCTTCGGATTACCGCAATGGGAAAATAGGCCTTGAAATCACGTTCAAAGGATAGCCATTGATAGGTTTTTCCCTGGAACCATTTTCCAATGAGCAGGAAAAATATAAAAGCAGCGAATGAGTCCATGTATCCAGGGCCTTCATTGGAGAATATGGCATAACAACTGCGGAAATACAATGCCAGGATACCGATTGCGATCGGAATATCGAGGTTTACTGTCCGGATCCGGATAGCACCGATTGCTGACCGGAAAAAGTCGCGGGCAGAAAAGAACAACACAGGAAGGGAAACCACAAAGGATAAATAAGCACTCAAATCCCGGAAACCCTTATATGTCTGATCGATTCCGAGGTATTCGGGAAAACTCCATAACATAATGCTTCCAAATGCAAATCCGGCAAATCCCAATTGGAAAAGAAGACGTTTGTTGATTGTCGATTTTCGTGATTCTGCTTTAGTGAAATTGGGTTCGTATCCGATCTTGGTCAATAGCGAAGCCAGTTCAGATAAAGTGATTTCTGATTCGTCGATTGTAATGCTGCACTGCCTTTTGGGAAAATTGACCAATGAGTGAAAGATGCCCTCATTCAGTTTGGACAGATGTTCCAATAGATAAATACAGCTCGCACAATGGATTTGAGGGAGATGCAAGGTTATCTTAATGGTAGTTCCTTCTTGAAAATCAATGTAATCCTTTCGGATCTCCGGATCATCCAAAACTTCGAAGGTCTTTTTTGAAAGCTTATTGGGTTTGATCCCGGTTAGTGATTGATCGGAATAATAGGCGCCCAATTCGTGCTCTGAAAGCAATTGATAGACCTGTTTGCAGGCATTGCAACAGAAAATATGGGCATCATACCGGATAAGTTCATTTGTTGCAGGTTCATGGCAGTGAAAACAGATCAATTCGCTTGTTTTTGTGGATGTCATATGCTTACACTTAAATGGTCATGCTAAAAGTTGGTTTTGAGATCGGAGTTTTCAGATAGGGGTCGAAAGCCATACAGACATTCCGGACAAAGGGTTTTCCTTTTTTTGTCACACTCACTTTGTTTCCGTTGATTTCAACCAATTCATCATTGACCATTGGGATCAGTTGTTTAGCGATGTCTTCCAACTTTACGTGGCTATCCGCGGGAATCTCGGTTTCAAACTGACACATCAGTTGATTGATATGTTTGCGTATTTCAAGGTCCTGATTCGATAATAGATGCCCTTTTTCCCATGCATGATTATTTTCTTCAATCCGTCTCTGATAGCTTTTCAGGTCTTTTTCATTTTGAGCATAACCGAACCAGGTATCCGAAATGGCAGACATTCCTAACCCGATCAATACTTTGGTGTTATTGGTAGTATAACCCATGAAATTCCGGTGCAACGTTCCCGATGAGTAAGCTTTTGCTAATTCATCTTCCGGAAGTGCAAAGTGGTCCATTGCAATTTCAAGATAGCCTGCCTCGAGAAAAAGTGCTTTTGCCATTTCGTATAACGCTCTCTTTTCCTCCGGATTAGGGATGTCATTTTCATCGTATCCACGCTGTCCTGTTCCTTTCACCCAAGGAACATGGGCGTAGGAGTAAAGCGAAAGGCGGTCAGGTTTGAATTCAATGGTTTGTCTGACGGTTTGTTCAAAACCCTGCAACGTTTGTTTAGGCAATCCGAATACCAGGTCGTGTGAGATACTCGTATATCCCAATTGTCGGGCTTCATGATGGCATTTCGAAACTTGATCAAGGGATTGAATGCGGTGAATTGCTTGCTGTACTCTCGGATCGTAATCCTGGATTCCAAAACTGACCCTTCGGAATCCGGATTGATAAAGTACATCCAAATGGTCGCTTGAAGTGGAATTCGGATGTGCCTCGAAACCCATTTCGGCATCGGAGGAAACGGGAAAGTAACTTGTCAGGCCATCGATAAGCCGTTTTAGCTCATTTGGAGCAAAGAAAGTGGGAGTTCCACCACCTAAATGAATCTCTGAAATGGTGGTGTTTTCCGCAAGATTATCTGCGATGAATTCCCACTCTTTTAAGACCGAGTCAATATATGGGCGTTCAACCGAATGGTTAGTGGTAATGTATTTGTGACAACCGCAAAACGTACAGAGGGATTCGCAATAGGGCAGGTGGACATAGATTGAAATAGCTGTTCCTTCCGGTAATTGTTGTCCTTTTCGAATCGTTTCGATCCAAGCGGAATTTTCCCACTGATCGATTTTCCAAAATGGGACCGGTGGATAGGAAGTATATCTTGGTCCTGGCTGATTGTATTTTTGAATCAAGGCTTTAGCATTCATTCCACTCTTCGATTTTGACAAAGGTAGATAGCTGATTATCTTGAAAAAATGATGTGCATCACCTTTCAGGGAATCGATGAAAAAGAGTACTTTTGTTACTCAGTAATAAGTGAGAAACCAATCTGATGATAGAAAAGTCGCATAAGCATGTGAATTGCGAAGCGTGTGCCGTTCGATCGAACAGCTTGTTTGCACATTTGAGTGAAATCGATGTCAAAGACCTGGATCATCATAAAACGTGTCAGTTTTACAAAAAAAATCAGACCATTTTCGTAGAAGGGAGCTTTCCCAGAGGAGTTTATTGCGTGAATCACGGCAAGGTGAAGATCTATGCCCTGGGTGATGAAGGAAAGGAGCAAATTGTGCATATTGCGAAGGCAGGGGAAGTGATTGGCTTCCGTGCGATGTTAAGCGGAGATCCGTATAAATTATCAGCCTCTACCTTGGAGGATTCCAATATTTGTTTTGTTGCTAAGGACGATTTTTTAAACATGATGGATACGCATGCCAGTCTGAGGAATTCCCTGATTAAGGAATTGTCTAAGGAACTAGGTGAGCGTGCCATTTTCATCACAAACCTGGCCCAAAAAACAGTGCGTGAGCGTTTGGCCTATTCATTGATGATCCTGGCGGATATTTATGATGAAGAGCCTATCAACCTTTCCCGGGAAGATCTGGCCAATTTTGTTGGAACAGCTACCGAAACTTTGATCCGCTTACTCAAGGACATGAAAGATGAAGGGTTGATCGACACCCAAACCCGCAAGATCTTTATTGTTAAAAAGGAAGAGCTGATTCAGCTAGCTGGCGGACACCGTTAGTAAATCCACTGAAAATATGAGTTGAAGTTCTGTCTTTCGACTCATGTCTTACATCTTAGTCTTAAAAATCTTCTAATTTTAGAAAAAAATTGGATTCAGATGAAAAACACCCCATATTCAGTAGAAGAACGCTTTGTTCGCTACGTGCAGATCGATACGACAGCAGACCCGAATTCACCTTCTTTTCCTTCCAGTGAAAAGCAAAAGGACCTTTCACATTTATTGGTGAAAGAACTGAAAGCATTGGGAATTGAAGATGCGGAAGCGGACCAGTGGGGATATGTTTACGCAACGATTCCTGCCACTTCTGCGAAAGCGAATATTCCAACGATCTGTTTTTGTTCGCATATGGATACCGCACCCGATTGTTCCGGGACGAATGTAAAACCAATCATTCACCGCAATTATACCGGAGCTCCGATCACGCTTCCGGATGACCCGACGCAGGTTATTACAACGGAGAAACATACTTATTTAAAAGAAAAAATTGGGGACGACCTCATTACTGCTTCAGGTTTGACTTTGTTGGGAGCTGATGATAAAGCGGGCGTTGCGATCATCATGGACCTGGCGGCGCAATTGATGAAAAAGAAAGAGATTCCTCATGGAAAGATCCGCATCTTATTCACACCAGATGAAGAAGTTGGAAGAGGAGTGGAGCAGTTGGATATGAAAAAACTGGGTGCTGATTTCGGATATACCTTGGATTCCGGTGAACTGGGAGCCATCGAAGACGAATCTTTTTCTGCTGATGCAATGACTTTTGTGATTACCGGTGTAAGCGCACATCCGGGATATGCTAAGGGAAAAATGGTTCACGCGATGAAAGTTGCGAGTGCGTTTATAGATGCTTTGCCGAAAGATGAATGGTCGCCGGAAAGTACCAAAGACCGTGAAGGATTTGTTCATCCAACATCCATTTCAGGAGGTTTGGAAGAGGTCACTGTGAGTTTCATTATCCGGGATCACATGACAGCTAAGCTGTCAGAATACGAAACACGCCTGGAAGGAATTTTGAAAGGAATTGTCGCTCAATTTCCCGGAGCTACCTATACCTCGAAGGTTACGGAACAATACCGGAATATGAAAGAGATTATCCAGGATGTTCCTTTTGTGACGGATTATGCAATCGAGGCGATGAAAAATGCCGGGATCACTCCGAAGCCAACCATTATTCGCGGTGGAACGGATGGTTCACGCATGTCGTTCATGGGCTTGCCTTGTCCGAATATCTTTACAGGTGAAATGGCGATTCACAGCCGACATGAGTATGTGAGTATCCAGGATATGCAAAAAGCTGTGGATACCTTGGTGGAATTGGTGCAGATTTGGGAGAAACATTAGTAAATTCAAAATGCAGAATGCGAAATGCAATAGACACAAGACAAAAGATTCAAGACTTTAGACTATCAGATTCAGTCTTATGTCTATTGTCTTTCGTCTAATGTCTTTAAATTGAAAATTAGAAGTTATGGATGAGTCAGAAAACATGGTTTATAGTGACCTGAAAGAAGCCTTCTTGCTTCGGGAAGATATTTCCTTTTTGAATTTCGGTTCTTTCGGGGCTTGTCCGAAACCGATCTTTGCGGAATATCAGCGTTTTCAGCGCGAATTGGAATATGAACCCGTTCAATTCATTGTTAACAGAGGACCTGCATACCTGAAGGAGAGCCGGATCCGCTTGGGAGAATACCTGACTTGTCATGAAGATGATTTAGTTTATGTTCCCAATCCGACCTATGCAGTGAATATTGTTGCCCGGTCACTGGATTTAAAACCGGGAGATGGGGTGTTAAGCACGGATATTGAGTACGGGGCCTGTGATCGAACCTGGGAGTTTTATTGTCAGGAAAAGGGAGTAAAGTACATCAAACAAGCTATCTCCTTGCCATTGATTTCAAAAGAAGCGTTTTTAGATGATTTCTGGAAAGGTTTTAGCGAGAAGACTAGATTGGTGTTTATTTCACAAATAACGTCGGCTACGGGGCTTATTTTGCCGGTAGAAGAGATTTGTGTCGAAGCAAAGAGAAGAGGAGTATTGGTTTTTATCGACGGAGCACATGTTCCGGGGCATCTTCATTTAAACCTCACGGAGCTGAACCCGGATTTTTATACAGGAGCTTGCCATAAATGGATGTTGACGCCGAAGGGTTCCAGTTTCCTCTATGCTAAGCGTGAACATCAGCAAGGTTTGGATCCGCTGGTTGTCAGTTGGGGTTATCATGCTGATTTCCCAAGTCATTCGCAATTCCTGGATTATCATCAATTCAACGGAACACGTGATTTTTCAGCTTACCTGACTATTCCGAAAGCCATTGATTTCATGAAATCGAACGATTGGTGGGGAGTGGCGGAAGATTGCCGGATGCTGGTCCACAGTTGGTTGCCGAGATTGTGTGATTTGGTTGGTTCCAAGCCACTGGCTCCGGTAAGGGATGAATTTATCGGTCAATTGGGAAGTATTCCTGTTCGTTGTGAAAACCCGATGGAATTGAAGAATATTCTTTATTCGGAATATAAAATTGAGATCCCGGTTATGGTACAAAACGGTCAAGTGTATGTTCGCTTTTCTATTAATGCCTTTAATTCCGAGGAAGATTTGATGAAATTGGAAAAGGCTCTTATTGACCTGAAACAACGCAAATTAATTTACTGAATTTAACCGCAAAGGCGCAGAGAACGCAAAGTATAGTTTATTCCTTTGCGCTCTTCCACTCTTTGCGGTTAAAAATATTGGACAGACTTTTTATATAAGTGTAATATGAAAGAGCAACACATTTTCCTCATTGGTTTTATGGGAAGTGGTAAATCTACTGTCGGTAAATTACTCGCAGAACGGTTGAATCTTCCTTTTATCGATTCGGATAAAGAAATTGAACACATAGAAGGCAGAAGCATTACAGAGATCTTTTCAACGGATGGTGAAGCTGCTTTTCGAGAAATGGAATTGCACTTCCTGGACCGGTTAAAAAAAGCAAAACCCGCTGTGATCGCTGTAGGAGGAGGTTTGCCAATTTTGGAGGGAGCGCTTGAATCAATGCATCAGTTGGGGTTGGTTATTTATTTGAATACAAGCTTGTTGACATTGATAAAACGATTGAAAGAGGAAAAGCAGTTTAGGCCTTTGTTGAAGGAACTTACTGATTCCGAATTTCATCCTTTTGTGGAAGATCTGTTGAGTCAGCGTGTTCATTTTTATAAACAAGCCAAGCTGATCATGCCGAATGAACGAAACTCACCTGTGGAATTAGTTGAAAAGTTAATGAAAGAACTAAATAAACTAATCTGTTAGTTATTCTGAATCCTCATCAATTCCAAAGAAATTGGTTTTTTCACCGCGAACTTCCCGGTTCAGGAAATAATAATAAAGACTGGAATGTCCTATGAGCAGGAAGAACGCAATCTTATCAAAAGTAGTGGTGTCATTGTACCAATAGGAAAATCCCAATAGGAACCACATGGCAAGCAGGTAAGTTGCAGCCGCTGCCCAGATAAAGTAAATGAAATAAACATTTTTTCGCCATTGCAGCACCAAGCCGATAAAGAGTCCGGTCCATGCAATCAAAGCAACATTGTAGAAAGTGATCAGGCTGTTTTGAAAGTCCATTCCGACAAAACCCAATGCTTGGCCTCGCTGTTCGATCAATGAATGGACATCCAATCCTTTTTCCTGTTCAATCCAATCTGTACTGGTAAGGACCATGTAGCCCAAAATAGTCCAGACTAAAAAGATGATCCAAATGATCACTCCCAGGTAAAAACTAATTTGCGTATAGGTATCGGGAGACTCTTTCCCAAAAATTACATTGCGCAATCGGGACAGGATAGGAATAGGGCTTTCCAAATGGGCCTCAAACTCCTCGCGAAATGAATGTTTTTTATCAGAATCCGTCACTCAACGAATTTAACTAATTTCGCAGAATGAATGCGCAAAATCAGGATGTAAATTGGGAGAAATTCCTTTTGGAAACTCCACAAATGGATTATTCCAGTCCGGAAGTGGAGCAATTCATCCAAACAATTCCGGTTTATTCCAATCGGGTTCAACAAGCTGTGGCAATTTATGAAACAGTTCGCGATTCCTTTTTGTATGATCCATATCACCTGGATTTACGTCCGGCTTTCTTAAAAGCAAGCGTGGTCGTTTCTAAAAAACGAGCATGGTGTGTAGAAAAGGCATTATTGGCATGTGCTTGTTTCCGGTCTTTCGGTTTTCCTGCGAGATTGGGCTTCGGAATCGTAAAAAATCACATTGGTGTCGAGAAACTGAAATCCTACCTGAAACGGGATGAAATCGTATTTCATGGATATGTAGAAGTTTGGATTGATGGAAAGTGGAGTAAATGTACACCTGCTTTCGATCCAAGGATTTGTAAATTGAGCGGAGTTCCTTTGTTGGAGTGGGATGGAAGTGAAGATTCTTTGTTTCAGGCTTATGTGAATAATGGCCAGTTTATGGAATACCTCCATTTTTATGGGGAGTTTGAGGACATACCGTTTGAGTTGATGCACCTGGAAATGCAGAAGTATTATCCGGATCTGTTCGAAAACCCGATTAATACAAAGGCATTTTCATTTCATTTTGATCCGAAACTGGTATCAATCTAATCGCTGGTTTCAAATTTCTAAATTCTGGAATTTTAAAATTTGCTTCTTTTCGAATTCGCGAATTCGCAAATTTGCGAACAGAATTAGAATTAAGTTACTGATCTACAGTTGTTTGATTCTTTTAAATTTTTCAATTCTCAATTCTCAATTCTCAATTCTCAAGTTGAATAATTAAGCTTCCACTTTTCCATTCGAAACTGATAGCTCCACTTTCACGTTCCGTGTCCGTACAAACTTCGGTTCCAAAATTAGAAACGTACAATCATCCGTTTGTTCGCCTTCACCTTTCCAAAAAGAAAACTGATTCATTAGTCGATTGTATAAAACACTTCCATTTTGATTGGAAGAGCGGGATAAGAGATAGCGCAACTGTTTCTTCCCGAATTTCTTGTTTGATTCCATACCGAACTGGTCCACCATCCCATCAGTGAAAAAGATTAATTTATCTTCTTCTTCCAAAGTGATGTATTGTGATTTAAACTCCAAATGATTCATATAGGTGAAACCAATCGGCACGCGTTCGCCATTCAATTCAATAACTTCGGAATTCCGTACAATCCACAAAGGCATTTGTGCACCTGAGAAATGCAATTCACGACTTCGTTTATCCATGCAAAAGATCGCGATGTCCATTCCATCCATGCGTTGTTCTTCCTCCGAACTGATTCTTCTCAGAATGGTTTTTCGAAGGGAATCAAGCAATTCATTCGGTTTCCGGATTCCATCTGCAAACAACTCATCCAAGGTATTCATGCCTAGTACACTCAATAAAGCGCCGGGAACTCCATGTCCGGTGCAATCTGCCAATGCAAACAGGATTTTATCGGAACCATTTTCCCGGAAACTTTTCATCCAGTAGAAATCTCCACCAACCAGGTTTTTCGGAGTGTAGTGTACATGTACCTGTTCGAAATGCTGTGCCAGCTGCTTTCTGGATACCAATAATGATTCCTGCAACTTTTGGGCATAACGCAGGCTATCCATCATTTCAGTGTGTTGTTTTTCCAATTGGATGTTTTTCTCATGTAAGGCATTGGTTCTTCTTGATACACGATCTTCCAGTAAATGGACATCCCATTTGATTTTCCGGGCCATTTTCAGAAACTGGATGCTGATCTGTCCGATCTCATTTTTAGGTAATTGCGGGGAAATACTTTCAAAATCCTGGTAGTTGGAGGAAATGAACTCGTTCATACTACGCTGTAATCGGGTGACTTGGATGGTGATGTTTCTAACGATATAGATGCTTCCAATGATCAATGCTAAGAATGCAATTCCGGATATGATGTATTGCATCGTGAGCGAATCATTCGACAAGGTATAAGACTCTCGAATAAATTCGCCTCTGGACCGACGTAAGTTTGACTGGATATTGGCCATATTTAAGGACCAGTTCGAATAATGGTTCCGGTTAGGGATTGCGAACAGAATTTGCATGCGACTTCTCACGGAATCAAAGTATTGGAGGTATTGAATGAGCTCGGGGGGACAATTTCCACGAGCTTGCCAGCTTTCAATCTCTTTATGAAGGGATACGGCATAATTATCATCATTCCTCATAATGTAATCCTTCTCATGTCTGCGCAGGCTCAAAATCTGTTGGTCAAACTGGGGGAATGTTTCTTCCACTTGATGAATGACTTCACGCATCTTTCCGATATATCCGAATTCCTTGAATCCGATTTTTGCAATATCGTTCAGAATGCGGTCTTCCGTGAGTAATAAATTGTCTAAGGTCAGTAACAACGCTTTCTCAACCTCTTTGTTTGCAGAAAACACTTCCGTTAAGTCCTTACGGATCAACTCGTGGCTGAAACTGTTTTTACTACGGTACTCGTATTCATTCTTAGCGATGGAGTCATACCAAATCTTTTGATTGGCAAGGTGTTCCATCCAATCCTTGTGGTCCTGGACCTGAGTGGATAGGTTATCCAATTTAACAAGTAATGCTTGTTTTTCGTGCATTTTCTGATTAAAGTACCAGGATAAAGAAGCAAAAACCAACAACACCAAACCAAATCCACCAAGGACTACCACCAACGATTTTTTCATGCTACAAAATTCAGGTCTTCGTTTTGCTACAATGTAAATCGCATATCAAATTGCTGTTAACTAGGATTAGAAAATGATGAATTTATTCGGAAAGAAGTATATTTGGGTAAACTAAATTGAAGCAATGAAATCAGTATTACTTTTATTATCATTTGGACTGGCAGGAATCATCAACGCTCAGAAAATCCATTATGCATTGCGAATGACAAAACCACAAAATCATTATTTTGAGGTGGAAATGGAAATTTCTGAATTCAAAGCAGGTGATCTGACCGTTAAGATGCCTGTTTGGGCACCGGGTTCGTATTTGGTAAGAGAGTTTTCGAGAAATGTAAACCTGGTTCGTGCGTATGATGAAAAAGGCGGTGAACTGAAAGTTGGAAAAACTTCCAAAAATGCATGGAAGATCACGACTGGAAAAGCGAAGAAGGTTCGTGTTCAATACGAAGTATACGCATTCGAACTATCTGTCCGGACCAGCTTTTTGGATCTGACTCATGGCTTTGTTTCCAATTCAGGGGTTTTCTGCTATTTGGATGGACATAAGGACAAAGCAGGGGAAGTAACCGTTTATCCATATAAGGATTTCAAAGTCATTACAACTCCATTGGAAAAAGCATCCGAGCAAAAATCGGGTGAGGGAGCACAAACTTTCCAGTTCCCGAATTACGATGTATTGGTGGATTCCCCATTTGAAATCGGAAACCAGGAAGTATTTGATTTTACAGTTGGTGAAACGAAACACAAAGTGGCAATTTTCGGTGCTGGGAATTACGATATCGATGAATTGAAAGTGGATATGGCCCGAATCATTAAATCGGAGAATGAAGTATTTGCAGGAAAAAACCCGAATAAGAATTACACATTCATCATCCACAATGTGGTGAATGGGCAAGGTGGTTTGGAACATGCCAATTCGTGTGTTTTAAGTGTGAACCGCTGGACATACGGAGGAGCTTATAAAGACTTTTTATCCCTGGTTGCACACGAATACTTCCATTTGTGGAATGTGAAACGCATTCGTCCGATTCAATTGGGGCCATTCAACTACGATGAGGAAAACTACACCTCATTGCTTTGGGTAATGGAAGGATTCACCTCTTATTACGATGAATTAATGCTGGTAAGAGCCGGATATTACACGAAAGATGAGTACTTGAGAAAGTTGCTGGGAACGTTGAATTACGTGGAAGGATCCGTTGGTTCCCGTGTTCAACCTGTTGCCCATTCCAGTTACGATGCATGGATCAAAGGATATCGTCCGAACGAGAACAGCGCAAATACAACGATGACTTACTATTCCAGAGGCGCTATTTTGGGTGCTTACCTGGACGCAATGATCGTGGATAAATTCAACGGAACGAAATCCCTGGACCATTTCATGCAATACTTGTATGAAGAGTTTTATATCAAGAAGAATCGCGGGTTCACTGAAATTGAATTCCAGGAATCTTTGGAGAAATTTTTGGGTCAGGACATGGATTTCTTCTTTGATAAGTATGTGAACGGAACAGAGATTCCGAATTATAAGGAAGTATTCGGTAAAATCGGATTGGATGTGAATTACGTTGGTAAACCGGTTACTTCTTTCGGAGCATCGTTTTCTCAGGAAGGTGGAAATTGTATGGTAAGAGGAATCAGAGCCGGAAGTGCTGCTGAAACAGCAGGATTGAGCGTCGGAGATGAGATCATTGCCGCAGATAACATGCGTGTGGATAACAGCGGGGTTGAAAGCTATGTTGGGAGCCTTGGAGAAGGGGAGAAATGTAAACTATTAGTTGCCCGCGATGAAGTGTTGTTGGAGTTGACTGTTGAAATGACGATGTATGAAAGACCTTCGTTCAAAATCGAACCGAACGGAACTTCAAAAAACAAGTTTGATTACTGGTTGCGGACAACGAATTAATCGGCAAAGAAATAAATGAGGGACGGGGCATTCGCGAGATTGGCCCGTTTTTTTATTAAATCTTACTCGATAATCTTGGAATTCGAAATTTATTGAACCGCAAAGAATGAAAGAGCGCAAAGGATTGACTCTGATTTCTTTGCGTCCTCAGCGTTCTTTGCGGTGAAAATATGGAGTTTTACTTTCGTCCTCTTGGAGTGGACTTTTTCCCTTTGAAATTTGTTGATTTTCCACCACTTCTGCTACTTCCTCCTGGTTTGTTCCCAAAAGTGCGCGGTTTCTGCGGGGTATTATTTTTCTGTTGAACCGGTGCTTTTTTCTTGGCTGGATTGGGTTTGCTTTTTGGTTTATCAGCTTCCCCGGTAGAATCTTTGAGTAATTCATTCAGAATTCGCATTTCGGCATCAGTCAATTCGCGCCATTCGCCTAAAGGAATTCCTTTCAGTTCAATGTTCATGATGCGTGTCCGCTCGAGTTTAGTCACATTGTAACCGAAATATTCGCACATTCTCCGGATTTGACGGTTCAATCCCTGGACAAGGATAATCTTGAAAACATTGGAAGAAAGTTGTTCAACCACACATTTTTTAGTGACAACACCCAAAATCGGAACTCCGGCAGCCATTCGTTCTACAAAATCAGCCGTGATCGGTTTATCTACAGTAACAATGTATTCTTTTTGATGTTGGTTTCCAGCGCGAAGAATTTTGTTTACAATATCGCCATTCGTTGTCAGGAAAATCAATCCTTGAGAGTCTTTGTCCAGCCTTCCGATTGGAAAAATACGTCTGGGATGGCCGATGTAGTCCACAATATTATCTTCAACTCCTTTTTCCGTTGTGGAGGTGATCCCTTTCGGCTTGTTCAATGCAATATAAAGATCGTCTTCCTCATCTTTCCGTTGAATAGTGTGTCCATTCACTACCACCGTATCTCTCGGTTTTACCTGAGTACCGATAATTGCACGAGTTCCGTTAATGAATACGGACCCTTGCTCGATGTATCTGTCGGCTTCCCTGCGTGAACAGTAACCACTATCGCTGATGAATTTGTTTAATCTGACCGATTCCTGCATGACTCTTTATAAAAAAAGCGAATTATGAATGCGAAGGTAGTTTATTCTATTCGATCCCGCTCCCTGGATTTACACTTATTGATCCGGATTAAAGCTGAATGCTGATTGTGAATTCGCCCTTTTTCCCGCAAGTTGTAACATCTTTATTGACATCGTACTGAACGCAATTGTTCACACATTGCATGATGTTATCCAGTTCTGTTGTCGATAATTCTTTTTGAGCATTGATTTGGTATACTTCGTCCAGTGATTCCGGTTGTAATTTCAATACGAGAACCGATAGTGTTTCCGCATTGACCTTTTTCGAGTAAGTGACAAATCCGGCCACCGAAAATTCAATCACGATTTCCTTTTGATCGGTAGCAAATTCAAAAATAAGATCAGGAGTCAAGTTCTTTTCAAACAATATCTTGCCTTTCGTATCTGAAATGGTAACCACTCCATTTTTTTTATTTCCGCTTACTTTTCCGTTCAAGCGATTGATGTTTCCACCCAAATGAGCAATTTCGATCGCATAATTCAGAGGTTTTTGATACTGATCAAGAGAGAACCAATATTCGAAAGAGTTGTCTTCACGAACAGTTTGGTGCATGAGCTGACCGTAAATCACCTGGCAACAGGTCAAGGCAATAAGTGTGGCAATTATTTTCATACGAATTTCAACAGTTTTGTAGCACTATAAAAGTAATGCCAAAAATCAATTGAGCAAAGAAAAGGCCGATTCCTTTCGAAATCGACCTCAAATGTTAAAATTGTTAGACTTATTTAATCGCTCCGACGCACAATTTCATGCGAAGTACGCGTTTTGCTGCTGTATCTACAATTGCTTTGAAAGTTGCATCCGAACGGTATTTTGCCAGGATTTCACCATGAGATTTCATGCAATCCAATGGCATTAACAAGATATCAACTCCAGCTTCAATTGCTTTCACACTGTTTCCTTTTACAGCAGTAACTCCGCCCATGTTCATGGCATCTGTTACCACTAATCCTTTAAAACCAAGTTCCTTGCGAAGCAGGTCAGTAATGATCACCTTCGAGCAAGTAGCAGGAAGCCCGTTTGTATTGTATTTCGGATTGTTTACAACTGCCAGATGTCCGATCATGATACTCAATACTCCTTTTTCGATCAATCCGGGATACGTTTTTACTTCTTTCAACTCACCGTCGATTGCCTGAAGTGATTTATGTGTATCGCCTGAAACCAATCCGTGTCCCGGGAAATGTTTTGCAGTTGCAATGATTCCTTGTTCCTGCATCCGTGCGATAAAGGCGTTCGACCATGGTACGTTGTTCGCTTCTACTTTCGCGAAACCACGGTATCCGACCGTTCCGTTTTTTGCCAGGTCTACAACAGGTGCGAAATTGTAATTGATCCCAATAGCTTTCAAAGTAGCTGCAATCGTATCCGCGCATTGATTTACTTCGGCAAGGGAGGTGATCTCATTTGCTTTCTTAACAACCGAAGAACCTGAGATTTTTCGGTTAAACAAACTCGGTTCGGCATCTGCACTATACAAGAATCCCGGATTTCCATTTGCTGCATTCAACTCATTGAATTCCTTGATCCAGGAAGTGAATTCTGTTTTGGTCCCATTTAACATCAGAACACCACCGATCACACGTTTTCCAATTAATGCTTTGATGGATTGAGGAGTATTTCCAAGTCTTCCAACGGCAGGCATGATCAATTGAGCTACAATAGCTGTGTCATCCAAAGTTTGGAACAAATCTTCCACATCTTTGTCCAAATCGGTATTATCACTTAAGTAATCCGCCAATTTAAAGGTGTGTTTGATTTTCGGAAGCTGAGGAACTTTTCGTACTTCTTTTTGAGGTTCTGTTTTAGTTCCTTCCGCATTTTGTCCACAAGCCTGAAGCAATAAGACGGAACATGCACAAATTGTAATCCAATGTTTCATTTCTATTTTTATCATAGTTGCTACAAATGTAAGTGGAAAGTTCCTTAGGATTGTCCTTTACTTCATCACTTATAAACAATTTAAAAGTGAATTTCCTTTTTGATTAAGCAAATCAGGTTGTCTTCGGTTTTCTTACAACTTGAGTTTTTTTAGCTGTCGTAGCTTTGGAACTTGTCTTCCGTGTTGCTTGATTTTCGGATGTTTTCTTAGTTTGCACCGGTGTTTTTGGTGCGGAGGTGTACTTTTCCTTGTGATCCTGGTGTGCTTCCTCAATGGAATGGGAAGTTTTTATCGGCTCATGCTTGTTGGACAACTCACTGAGTTTCTGATAATATTTTTGGACGATCAACATTTCTTCTTCCGTCATGCTTTCGATATCCACCAGCCGATTACTTGAGTCAGAATTGGATGCAACGAGCTCATTCAGTTTTAGCTGTATCGCTAATGAGTCTTTATTTTGGGATTTTTGGATGAGGAAAACCATCAGGAAAGTGATAATGGTCGTTCCCGTGTTGATGACCAATTGCCAAGTTTGGGAGAAATCGAAAAGCGGACCACTGATAGCCCAAAGGATAACAAGAGTGAGCGCACTGATGAAAGCGTATGAACTACCAACTGCTTTGGATGCTTTGGATGCGAAATTTTCAAAAAATTGCTTACCCGATTTTCTACGTTTTACCATAAATACCTGTATTTGTGATTAGTTAACTTCCAACAATTTCGCCTCCGTTTACATGGATAACCTGTCCTGTAATATAACTGCTATCCTGGGAGGCGAGAAAAACATAAGTCGGCCCAACTTCGGATGGTTGCCCTGGACGACCCATTGGTGTGTCTTTCCCGAATTCGTTCAGTTTATTGAAGCTTGAAACGATCAATGGCGTCCAGATCGGGCCGGGAGCGACGCCGTTTACACGGATCCCTTTCTTTGCCAACATGGTGGCCAGGGATTTGGTAAAAGTGGTAATAGCTCCTTTTGTACTTGAGTAATCCAATAGGTGGTCACTTCCTCGATATGCCGTTACGGATGAAGTATTGATAATACAATCACCTTTTGAAAGATGGGGAAGGGCTGCTTTTACTATATAGAACAGGGGATAGATATTGGTTTCGAACGTTTTTTTCAAATGCTCGGTCGTGATTTTTTCAGGATCTCCTTCCGAATAATGGGTTCCGGCATTATTTACCACGATATTGATTCCACCAAATTCTTTCAAAGTGGCATCAATGCATTTTTTGCAAAATTTTTCATCAGAAAGATCTCCCTTTATCAACAGGCATTTCCTGTTATGGGCCTCAATAAGTTCCTGAGTTTCCTTTGCATCCTTTTTTTCAGAAAGGTAAACAATCGCAACATGAGCACCTTCACTTGCGTAGTGAACAGCTACACTTCTTCCAATTCCACTGTCACCACCCGTAATAAGAGCGATTTTATTCAGAAGTTTACCACTTGATTTATATCCTTTGCGGATATATTCCGGTTGGGGAACCATCTCAGCCTCTATACCCGGTTTTTTCTGCTTTTGTGATTTCAACTTAGAATTTCTCATGGATCATATTTTAAGTCTATCCTGAGAAATTAAAACAAGTGGTTTTATTTTCCAAAAACTTTATCCCAATAAACCTTAAAGTCGATTTTATTGAAATCTCTTGTTTTATGAGAAAAAAATGATTCTATCTTTTGATCATTTGTAACGAAACCATAACCCATTAACGGATTTCTGCTAGCTCCATTGGTAATCGTGGTAGTCGTTCCGAATCGCAGATCATAAACGAACAAACTGTCCGAATGTGAACCTACAGCGTAAAAACCATTTGTAATATGTTCGATTTCTGGAATCCGTGAATTTCCTTCCCAGTTGATGTTTCGCAAGAGTTGATGATTTTTTGGAATAACCTCAATGTCCTTCGGATCAAAAGGTGCAAACAACGATTTGTATCCCACATAATAGTTCGAATCATCCTCCACAATCAAATCCCAATAGAAAGAGGTCAGTGGCATTGGTGTTACCATGGCTCTTTTGGGGTGTATATTTGCTTGCTCAAAGTAAGAATCGGTATTGCTGTAAACGATTAGTTTGATTACAACTCCCCACAATAAATACACAGAAGAATAGATAATTCCGGACCAGTTCCAGATACGTCTTCTTTTGGATTCCCGTTTCATGAAAAGTGCTCCGATAAGCAGGAACATGAACGGAATAGTATAGAGCGGATCGATCACAAAAACAGAATTGAACGTCAAACGCCAGGAAAATGGCCAAAAGAACTGTGTTCCGTAATTAGTGAAAATATCCAGGATCGGGTGAGTTACAATGGAGAGAAACCAAAGTAAGAACCACATCCTTCTGGTGTAATGTTGCCTGGTGAGTTTATGGGAAATGAAGCTGAGAATAATTCCTGCCAGAAGCGCAAAAAGCAGGGAGTGTGAAAACCCGCGATGAACCAATGCTGCATCCAATGGATCATAAAAGAAACGCAGGAAAACGTCCAGATCTGGAATAGTTCCGCCAATTGCGCCCCATAAAGCCGCTTTAGTCCCCAGTTTTCTTCCGGCAACAGCTTCAGCGACTGCAGCACCTAGTACGATTTGTGTCAAAGAATCCATGCTTATAAATGTAGCGGTAAATTTCAAATTCAAAGCCAATCCATTCTGATTAAAAATTAAGATTAAAATGTTGATAAAAATGGAAAAAGATGGGTTAGAGGTCTTTTTTTACCAGAAGTATTTTCATACCTTCATGGAAAGAAAGTGGGACAATGTATCAAAAACAGTTAGCAATTAAAAACTGGGCAGAGGATGATCGACCTCGTGAAAAGATGATTCTTAAAGGGAAGCATACTCTTTCAGATGCCGAGTTAATAGCAATCCTTATTGGAACTGGAAGTGGTTCCAAATCTGCAGTCGATTTGGCGAGAGAATTACTTGCGTTGACAGATGGAGATTTGCATGAATTTGGAAAATTGCGGCATTCTCATTTGTGCAGCATAAAAGGTATTGGTCATTCCAAAGCTGTAAGTATTCTTGCAGCCCTTGAGTTAGGCAGACGAAAAAAGGGAGCAGTAACCAAGAAGCGAAATAAAATTGACAGTTCAAGAAAAGCATATCAGGAACTTAAGGGTTATTTTTCTGACTTGACTCATGAAGAGTTCTTTGTACTTTACTTAAATCGCGGGAATGAGGTCTTGCAAGTGAAACAACTTTCCATTGGCGGAACGGCCGGAACACATGTGGATCCGAAAATCGTTTTCAAATACGGCATGGATTTAACGGCTTCAGGAATTATCCTGGCACATAATCATCCCAGCGGGCAGCTCAAACCAAGTCCTGAAGACAAAACTATTACCAAACGGATCAAGCAATTCGGAGAACTCATCGAAATGCCGGTATTGGATCACCTCATTATCACAGATAATGGCTATTTTAGCTTCTCAGATCAAGAACTTCTTTGAAAATGCTGTTTTATGTCGATGAAATTTCAGTTCGTTTAATTTACACTTTGGACTTTGTATTCAAGGAGCATGGATTGGAATACCGATTGACCAACGACAAGCCTGTTTTTGAATCTTTTGAGGGAATTAAAGTCTCCTATTCCGATCTGGAATTTGAGAATACACCGATTTTGAATCCGGCCAGTTTGTTGTTTGAAGAAACATTCCGTGAATCCATTCGGGTGGAAAAGGGAAGTTGGCATGGAGTTGATTGCTTGCAATTTGATGGCGTTTCTGATCCTTTGTCGTCCATATTTTATGTATTGACACGCTATGAAGAATACCATCCCAAGTTTCCGGATGAGCATGGAAGGTTCACGGCTAAGGAAAGTATTCAAAGCAAATTTGGTTGGTTGCATCTTCAAATTGTGGAGCATTGGATAGAAGCATTCTTCCGGATCTATTCTCCTGACGATTTAAAGAAACTGAAATTGGGTATAAACGTTCAAATCATTCCTTCCTTTGACATTGACAATACTTTTGCGTTTAAATGGAAAGAGGGTTGGCGCACCTGGTTGTCGACTGGAAAAGATTTGCTTAAAAACAACAAGTACCGATTGAAAACCCGCAAACTGGTCCAAAAAGGAGAGTTGAAAGATCCATTTGATTCGTTTGAAACAATTCGCCTCGTTTATAAAAATTATCCCGATACACGCGTTTTCTGGCACTTGGGAAATTATGCTAAATACGATACAAATATTTCCTGGAATGATCCCAGGCATCAGGA
>Ga0247691_1000086_pt1 | contig 24901 bp, 19 predicted proteins | sample CNK32_metaG_FD_182721 | JGI IMG/M metagenome (GOLD analysis project Ga0247691, IMG submission 182721) | Soil microbial communities from Purdue University Martell Research Forest, Indiana, United States - CNK32 | ecosystem: Environmental > Terrestrial > Soil > Temperate forest > Bulk soil...
ACTTCACACCTGAGCCAAGCGTCATTCCGAGAGGCGCTCGATGCTCGTTTGGACGTTCATTCTTGAACGTACAGTCGTCGTGTACCTTGCTTCCACCTACCCCAAAACCGATCTTCAGAGCAGGGGGTGTTTCACAAGTACGTCATTCGCGCGCCTTCGAGCGCTCTCGGACCAGCGTCGGTAAATCGCGCATATCTCGTAAAGCGCCCCCCTCATCCGCCTTCGGCACCCTTCGACTCGCTCCGCTCGCTCAGGGCAGGCTCTTCTCCCCCCACAAGAAACCGTGGGGGGAGAAGGGCTCTCGACAAAGGGAGTGGCAAGCTCACGAGGGAACAATTCAAAGTGAGCGTGTGAGAAAGCAGGTTAGTGAAAACGGGACCAGTTGGGTGGAATCGTCTGCTACGCTTCGCGAAACGATACGCGACTCTGCTGCGTCTCACGATCGACATGAACCGCAAAACGATTCTCCAGACGCTGGCGCTCATCGCTGCCGGCGCCATCCTCGCCCTCGTCGCCAACGCTTTCGCGCCGCGCGAGCGGAAGCTGGCGATGGCGGGCTCGTATCCGAATGCGCTGAAGGTACCTGCGCGGGAGACCACCCCGATGGCACCGATTCCTCCAACCCGCGTTGCGCAGGTACCCGTCGTCCCGACAACGACGACGGCGCCCGTTACAGCGACCACGGAAACGCAGCCGACAGCGACCGCCGCCATCACCACCGTCGGCCTCAACCCGGCGGCTAAGACTCCGGCCGCGCCGGAGAAAACGACAGCCGTTCCCATCCTCCAGCCGCCACCGCCAACTCCCCCATCGGCGGACCGTTTCCTTCCCCATCCCGACAAACCGTACGTCGAGATCACATTCGCCGACGTGAACGCGTTGCATGCGAAGAATGTCCTCTTTCTCGATGCGCGGCGGACGTCGGTCTACGAGCAGGGACACATCGCCGGCGCGCGGCCGTACTCGGTGTGGGAATCGGACATCGAGGACAAGGTGCGGAAACTGTTCGACGAGCGCAGCGATCCGAGCGCGCAGGCGCTGCCGATCGTCATCTATTGCAGCGGCGGCGACTGCGAGGATTCCCACATGCTGGCGCAGAAGCTGTGGGGCATCCAGTTCAACAACATCTACGTCTACAAAGACGGCTTCCCCGACTGGCAACAGCACGGCGCACCGGTTCACACGGGAGCGAATCCGTGAAGCGTCTTCTGGCTCATCCCTGGCTCACCATCCGCGTCCAGATCGCCCTCGGCGCGATTTTCATCATCGCGGCGCTGCCGAAAATCGCCGACCCGCCGTCGTTCGCCCACATGATCTACAACTACCGCCTCGTGCCGTCACCGCTGATCAACATCAGCGCACTGGTGATGCCGTGGGTTGAGCTGCTGGCCGGCCTGGCGCTGATCCTCGGCGTCTGGAAGGCGGCAGCGCGAACGGTGGTAGCCATCATGCTGGCCGTCTTCATCGTGGCCATCTCCATCAACCTCTCCCGCGACAACGCCATCGACTGCGGCTGCTTCAACGTCGCCGACCGCGGCAAGACCCACGAGCAGCGCGTCTTCGACATGAAAGTCGATGTGTTCCGCGACCTCGGGATGCTGCTGATGGTGGGACAGCTCTGGTACGCGGGGAAAAGGGAAGAAGACGAGGCGTAACGCCGGAGGCCAATCATGACGCCGTCGCGAGGCGGACAGTTTCTCGTCTATCAGACCCAGGACGGGAAACTGAAGATCGACGTTCGGTTCGAGGGTGAAACTGTCTGGCTCACGTTCAGAACGTCTTTTTTGAGCGGGAGTTGGCCGAGGATTCAGTTGTCAAGGAATCCTTGACAACTGCCGCCGACGGCAAGAACTACGCGACGACGGAGGCCGGAGGTCCCATAAGGTAGCGACCTTCCGTCCCGCGCGTGGAGCCAGAGAGTTTCAACCGGCCGCGAGGACATGGCTATACTGCCGCCCGTGTTCGAACAAGCATTCAGGAACATCGACGATGTCCTCCGGAAAGAGGCGGGCTGCACAACGGAGCTCGACTACACGGAGCAGACCTCCTGGTTGCTCTTTCTCAAATATCTCGACGGTCTGGAACAGGACAACGCGGATGAAGCCGCGCTGGATCGGAAAGAGTACGACTACATCCTCGATAAACCGTACCGATGGGAGTCGTGGGCGGCTCCAAGGACAACGGACGGTCAGCTCGATCACAACCTGGCGCTGACGGGAGACGACCTCCGCGACTTCGTCAACCAGAAGCTCTTCCCCTACCTGCACGCCTTCAAGCAGAAGGCGAGCGGGCCGAACACGATCGAGTACAAGATCGGCGAGATCTTTGGCGAGGTCAAAAACAAGATCTCCAGCGGATACAACATGCGCGAGATCATCGACGCCATCGATGCACTTCGCTTCCGATCGCAAACCGAGAAGCACGAGCTTTCGCATCTTTACGAAGCCAAGATTCGAAACATGGGGAACGCCGGGCGCAACGGCGGCGAGTACTACACCCCGCGCCCGCTCATCCGCGCCATCGTCAAAGTAGTCGCACCAAAACTCAGCGAGCACATTTACGACGGCGCCGTCGGCTCGGCCGGCTTCCTGTGTGAGGCGTACGAGTACCTCAAATCTGAGTATCCCAAGCGGACCACTGCGCAGGACCGTGCCCTCCGGGAGCGCACCTTCTATGGCAAGGAAAAGAAGTCGCTCGCGTACGTGATCGCGATCATGAACATGATCCTGCATGGGATCGAAGCGCCGAATATCCTGCATACGAACACACTCACGGAAAACCTTGCCGACATTCAGGAGAAGGACCGCTACGAGATCGTCCTTGCCAATCCTCCTTTCGGAGGCAAGGAGCGCAAAGAGGTCCAGCAGAATTTTCCCATCCGCACGGGCGAGACGGCGTTTCTCTTCCTCCAGCACTTCATCAAGATCCTCAGAGCCGGTGGGCGCGGCGGCATCGTCATCAAGAACACCTTCCTCTCCAACACCGACAACGCCTCGGTGAGTCTGCGCAAGCTGCTCTTGGAGAGCTGCAACCTGCACACGGTCCTCGATTGCCCCAGCGGCACGTTCCAGGGTGCAGGTGTGAAGACGGTCGTGCTCTTCTTCGAGAAAGGGGCGCCGACGCGGAAGGTCTGGTTCTACCAACTCGATCCCGGCCGTAACCTCGGCAAAACCAATCCGCTCAACGACGCCGATCTCGTCGAGTTCGTCGAACTGCAGAAAGCGTTTCCTGACTCGCCGAAATCGTGGAGCATCGACGCGAAGACCCTCGACAAGGCGACATTCGATCTATCCGTGAAGAACCCCAATGGCGGCGAGGAGGTCACGCACCGAAGCCCGAAGGCAATCATGGACGAGATCGCCGCGCTGGATACGGAAAACGCGAAGGTGCTGGAAAGCATCCGGGGACTGCTGTGACGGACGGATGGGACACGCAGCTTCTTGGCAACCTTTGCGATGTGCTCGACTACAAGCGAAAACCAATCACAAAAAGAGACCGCATTGCGGGGAACTATCCCTACTACGGTGCAACAGGCGTCCTGGGACATGTCGAGGGCTACCTCTTCGATGAACAACTCGTACTGGTCGGCGAGGATGGTGCGAAGTGGGCTTCGGGAGAGAACACCGCCTTCGCCGTCGAAGGTAAGATTTGGGTAAACAATCACGCTCACGTTCTCAGACCCAATCGCACCATGGTTCTCGACGATTGGTTGATATATTACTTAAACCACTCCGACCTTTCAGCGTTTGTCTCTGGGCTAACGGTTCCCAAACTGAACCAGGGAAGCCTTCGTGAGATCCCTATTCCTCTCCCCCCGCTGCCCGAACAGCATCGGATCGTCGGCATCCTCGACGAAGCGTTTGCGGGAATCGCTACCGCCACAGCCAACGCCGAAAAGAACCTCGAAAGCGCCCGCGCCCTCTTCGAAAGGCAGCTCGATTCCGTTTTTAGCCAACGCAGCAAGGGGTGGAAGGAGGTGCCGTTAGGCGATCTGGCGACTTTCAGGAATGGAATCAACTTCACGAAGTCGAGCCGAGGCGAACTCGTAAAGATCGTTGGAGTGAAGGACTTTCAGCGACACTTCTTCGCGCCACTCGATGATCTAGACACTGTGACCTCCGAAGGACCGCTACCCGATTCCGACACACTCAAAGAGAACGACCTTCTGTTCGTCCGATCAAATGGCAGCATGGAGCTTATTGGGCGCTGTCTTCTAGTCGGGGAAGTTCACGAACGGGTTACCCATTCGGGGTTCACCATCAGGGCACGCCTCAATAGCGACGAGGTGATAGCAAGGTATCTCTGTCATTTCTTGAAATCAGGCTATGCCAGGCGAACTATGATCGATAGTGGAACTGGCACTAACATCAAGAGCTTGAATCAGACGACTCTTTCAGCGCTTGTCATCCCTGTTCCGTCCATTTTCCAGCAGACAAGGATCGTCGATCAGCTGGAAGCTATGGATACCGAAACCACTCGCCTAGCCTCCATTTACCAGCAGAAACTCGCCGCGCTGGATGAGTTGAAGAAGTCGCTTCTGCAGCAGGCCTTCACCGGCCAGTTGACTGCTGGTGATTCGATCGAAGTGCCCTCGAATGTACTTCCTTTCCCCACAACTCTTCCCAACATCACCACGACAGACCTGCATGCCGGAGTTCTGGCCATGGCGTTTGAGCAGCACGAGAAGAGTGGCAAAGAGACCTATTTCACTCACGTCAAGGCTGAAAAGATCGCGCACATGATCGAAGCGCATCTCGGACTGGATCTGGGTCGCTCGCCAGTCAAGGACGCCGCAGGGCCCAATGATTTCCCGCACTTGCGCCAAGTGGAACATCGTGCCAGGAAGGCGAACTACTTCGACTTCAAACGTATCGACGGGTCGGCATACCGGGTTCAGAAGCTTCGCGGCTTTCAGCGCTTGATCGACAAAGCCCGAACCGCCTTGGGCGACCGCTACGAAGACGTCGAGCGCCTTCTGAACTGGATGGTGCCACTGAAAGTGCGTCAAGCAGAGATTGTAGCAACGGTTTTTGCTGCTTGGAACAACCTGCTGCTGGACGGCAGGCATCCTACTGACGAGGAGATCGTTTTCGAGGCACGCGAGAACTGGCACCCCGACAAGCTCAAGATCGATCGCCAGAAATTCTTCGCAGCCGTGCAATGGCTACGTGAAAAAAGCAGGGTACCGGAGGGCAGAGGCAAAAGGGTCTCGGAGAAGAAGAACTGATGACTAGAAGCTTGATGCAGGCGCCGGCCTGCGCACCGGAAGTAGCACAGGCAGGCCGCAGATGATGACTCTCCGCCGGTTCGTCGCCAAGCAGCCGGACGTACCGATGGTGACGGCGTGGTATCTCGCCGGCCTGGCCGAGGCAAAAGGGAGGCAGCAGCTCTTTACCCGCCAATCACCGCAACGGTTGAAAGCACTGCGCGAGCACGCGATGATCGAGAGCGCTGTCTCCTCCAACCGGATCGAGGGCGTCGAGATCGACGCCGATCGAGTCAGAGAGGTCGTTCTCGGAAGGCCTCATTTGCGTGACCGGAACGAAGAAGAAGTCCGCGGCTACCGCAACGCTCTCGGTCTCATCCACGAGTCCACCGGGCAGCTCGCTAATTCAGAAGGGACCGTGCTCGAACTGCACCGTCTGTCGCGCGGCTCGATCGGAGACGCCGGTCGCTATAAGCAGAAGGACATCGACATTCTCGAGACTTATTCGGATGGTCGTTCACGTGTCCGCTTCAAAACCATCTCGGCGAGGCGCACCCCGAGGGCCATGACCGAGTTGCTTTCGCTCTGGGACGAGGCCATGCAGCAGCCCATCCCGCCGCTGATAGCCGTCGCGGCGTTCAACCTCGATTTTCTCTGTATCCACCCGTTTCGCGACGGCAACGGCCGTGTGTCACGCCTTCTACTGCTACTCCAGTGCTACCAGCATGGCTTCGACGTGGGGCGATACATCGGCATCGAACGGATCATCGAGCGGAACAAAGATCGGTATTACGAGACTCTGGAGGAGTCTTCGCGTGGCTGGCATGACGGCACGCATGACCCATGGCCGTACGTGAACTACCTGCTCTACGTTCTGAAAGAGGCGTATCGGGAATTCGAGGCGCGCGCTGGCCAGACTGTCGCCCCTCGGGGCGAAAAGAGCGAAGTCGTCTTCGCTGCCATCAACCGAACGGCAGACTCGTTCAGCGTCGCCGATCTCTTGAGAGAGTGCCCGGGCGTCAGTGTGGATATGATTCGGCACATTCTCAAGAGCCTCAGAGGAAGCGGCGCCGTAGTGTGCCTAGGTCGCGGCCGAAGTGCTCGATGGCGACGAACGAAGAGAATTGGGTAACAGCCGCTAAATGGGTAATAAATTGAGCAAGACGGTACGATGGGTAGCTGTTGCGTTGTTCTCGATCTGCTGACGAACATGAATGAAGCGGAGACCAGAGCTGAGCATATCGATCCTGCCCTGGCAACAGCAGGCTGGGGCGTCATCGAAGGCAGCAGGATCCTTCGCGAATACTCGATCACGCCGGGCCGCATTGAGGGCCTCAACCGGCGCGGCAAATCACTCTGTGCTGACTACGTTCTGGTCTACCGAAATCACAAGCTCGCCGTCATCGAAGCGAAGGCTTGGGACCAGTTTCCGACTGAAGGCGTCGCCCAAGCCAAGAACTACGCGGGAAAGATGTCCGTGCGCTTCGCGTACTCCACCAACGGCCAGTCCATCTACGGCATCGACTTGGAGAGTGGCAAGGAAGCTGAGTTGCCGCGTTACCCCACACCGGACGAGCTTTGGGCCACGACATTCGAGAAAGAGAACATGTGGCGCGACCGGTTCTCGGCGGTTCCGTTCGAGGACAGAGGGGGATCGCACCCCAGCCGCTACTACCCAGGACATCGCGGTCGAGCGGGTGATGGACGCGATCGCCGAAAACAGACAGCGCATCCTCCTCACGCTTGCCACCGGCACGGGCAAGACATTCATCGCCTTTCAGATCGCGTGGAAGCTGTTCCATAGCCGCTGGAACCTGAGCCGCGAACCGTCGCGGCGTCCGCGCATCCTCTTCCTTGCTGACCGCAACATCCTGGCCCATCAAGCCTACAACGAGTTCTCCGCCTTCCCGGAGGATGCCCTGATACGGATCGAGCCGGGGGACATCAAGAAGAAGGGGAAGGTTCCAAAGAATGGCAGCCTATTCTTCACCATCTTTCAAACCTTCATGAGCGGCCCGCCGAAGGACGATCAGCCCTCGCCCTATTTCGGAGCGTATCCTCCTGACTTTTTCGACTTTATCATCATCGATGAGTGCCATCGCGGAGGGGCCAACGATGAGGGCAACTGGCGCGGAATCCTCGAGTACTTCGCGCCGGCCGTACAGTTGGGAATGACCGCCACGCCCAAGCGCAGGGACAACGTCGACACCTACGCCTACTTTGGCGAGCCGGTCTACATCTATTCGCTCAAAGAAGGGATCAACGACGGGTTCCTTACGCCGTTCAAGGTGATTCAGATCTCGACCACTCTGGATGACTACATCTACACGCCGGATGACGACGTCATTGAAGGCGAGATCGAGAGCGGCCGGCGGTATGTCGAGAAGGATTTCAACCGGAAAGGCAACGACCCGAACTATTGCCAGCGGGTTACCGCCAACGAGGGCGCGCTCGGTGAACAGTACCTGCGCGACTTCCAGGACAACGAGAAGACCCTGCCCACGATCTTGACCACGTCGCAGAAGCTCTCCACTGGCGTCGACGCGCGCAACATCCGAAACATCGTTCTCATGCGAACGATCAACACCATGATCGAGTTCAAGCAGATCATCGGACGCGGAACGCGGCTCTACGACGGCAAGGACTACTTCACGATCTACGACTTCGTGAAGGCGCACCATCATTTCAGCGATCCGGAGTGGGACGGCGAGCCAATCGAGCCTGACCCGGAGTCGGAGCGACCTGTTCCCGGCCCGCCGCCACAGATGCCGCCGGATCGAGACGCTGAGCCGGGTCTGCCCCGGCAGAAGGTCAAGGTCAAACTCGCCGACGGCAAAGCGCGCACGATTCAACACATGATGTGTACGACCTTCTGGTATCCCGACGGAAGGCCCATGTCCGCGCAGCAGTTCATGAAAATGCTGTTCGGGAAGCTGCCCGAGTTCTTCAAGAACGAAGACGAGCTTCGCGCTCTATGGAGCGATCCGGAGACGCGGAAGAGGCTCCTGAAGGGTCTCGCCGAGAAAGGGTTCGGCGGCGAGCAACTCGCGGAGATGCAGAAGATCATCGACGCAGAGAACAGCGACCTGTTCGATGTGTTGGCCCACGTGGCCTACGCCCTGCCGACGGTCACCCGGCTCGAGCGCGCTGCCGGGGCAAAGCTCGGCATCAGCGCCCATTTCACGAGCCGACAGCAGGCCTTTCTCGACTTCGTCCTGTCGCACTACGTTAGCGTCGGCGTGGAAGAACTCGACCCGGAGAAGCTCAGGCCCTTGCTGCGTCTGAAGTATCACAACTCCATCTCGGACGCCGTCGCCGATCTCGGCCAGCCAGACGAGATCGGCCGGATCTTTACCGGCTTTCAGAAGTATTTGTACCAGCAGCAGGCCTTCTCATGAAGTCTTTGGTTGCACTGCTCTGACGAACGCTCAATCAAAAAAAGGCAACTCGCCGAGCTGCCTTTGGTCGATGCGTCTTAGAAACGCCTACTTTGCCTCCGTTCCGTCGCACTCGCCCATGTACTTGCCGGCGTAGGTGGCGGAGATGTCGCGGTCCTGCATTTTCATGTGCATGGAACCGTCGTAGGAGTCGCCGCCGTAGGTGATCTTGCCGTCGCCGGCCATGCCGTTCTCGCAGCTCATCTTCAAGGAGATCGTGCTGCCGTCGACCTTCACGTCGGTGTAGGTACAGCCGCCGCGTTTATCGCCGGCTTTGGGGATCAGACTCTCGGGTTTCTCGGCCTGCTCCTTGGTGACGCAGGTGGCGACGGTCCGGGCAGGCATCTTCCCCATACCGGCCATTTCCATCTGAATGGTCGTCTGCCAGCGCCCCGGCTTGGCCAGGTTGGCGGCGAAGAGAGGGAGAGCGAGTGTCGAGACGACCGCGAACAGCGCGATATTGCGAAGCTTCATCAGGTTCCTCCGTTGGTTTTCGGAGGAGTATACGTCAGCTCTTTTTCACGCCGCGGGAACGGGTGGTCGGCTCGATTCGGAGAGCGCCCGTTAGCGCGGCGGACTCGTTGCCGCTCTTCACCATCACCACGATGGATCCGGGGGGGGTGGACGCATCGATCTGGAAGGTGGCACTGACGTAGTTTCCCGCCCACTTGAAATCGGAGATACGGTGGAAACCGGGATTCGGGACGTCGAACGTGGTCATGCCGCTCGTGAAGCCGTCGCCGCCGATGCCCAGATTCGTCGTCGACCCGGCATGCAGCGTGGTGGGCATGGCCTGAAGGGTCACGCTGTCTGATCCAACCGCCCAGGCGCCGATCCACTTCGGATTCAGGCGCACCGATCCGGAGCCATCGACGTTGAGATTGCCGTAGATGCGCCCGTTTTCCACGCGAAGCGCGCCGCCGCCTGCGAACTGCGTCGGGAACGAAGTCACCTTCGCGCTCTGCCAGGCCCCGGAAAGATTCTGGAGGTTGAACGGGCCATCGAGCGGCTCCGCATAGATGCGATAGGTCCCCGCGGGAACACCCTGCAGGGAGAAGTTGCCGTTCTTGTCGGAAAGAGTGGTCACCACCGGCTCGCCCTCGTCATTCTCGGCCACGACCTGCGCGGCGTAGATGCCGCCGTCATCGCCGTAGACGCGGCCCTCGAGCGTGGCGCCCGATACCGGCTTCGTTTTGGCGTAGGCGGTGGAAATGGCCACGCGATCGTCGCTGTCCAGTGCCACCGTGGTGCCGGTGCCGATGTAGGGATACATGACGGAGGACAACACCGCGGAATGATCGAGCCCGAGGACGTGACCCATCTCATGCTCGACGAGCTGCTGCAGGTTGTAACCGCCCGAGACCGCCGTCGGATCGATCTGCATATCGGCCTCGATGATGCGGCCGCTGTCGTCGTACCAGTTGGTGGTCAGGGCGATGAACTTCTGATCGGCGAAGAGATCGTCGGCCATCGAGATCGTGTTGCGTCCGTCTTTGCCGGCGGAGGCGCCATCGACGATGCCCAGCGATTGGAAGGAGAGATTGGCGTCAGGAATGGCCGCCCACTCTTTCCCTGCTTTGTCGAGCAGCGCCGCGACCTCGGGGATCGCCTGCGAAACGCGGCGGTCGATGGCATAGCGGATCGGGAAAGAGCCATCCGGCCAGGCCACAGGAATCAGCGTGCCGTTGTTGAAGTAGGTCAGCCGGGCAGCTCCGAACGCCGGCACGGCGGCGATGATGGCGATGGTTACAACCAGGAAAAGGTTTCGGAGGGCGGGCATGGTTGAGCCAGTGAACTGCAACCGAGGTGCCATTGCAATAACTATTTTGTGGCGGGGTCTCGCGGTCTCGGGGTTACGCGGTCTCGGGGTTGGTGGGTTGCTGGGTCGCGTTGACGGCCGACAACCCCGAGACTCCGTAACCCCGAGACCCCGCAACCCCGTCACACCATCGCGATCAGATCGATCTCGACGAGTGCGCTTTTCGGCAGTTGCGAGACCCCCACGGTCGTTCGGGCCGGCTTGGTATCGCCGAAGTACGAGGCGTAGATTTCGTTGAGGGTGACGAAATTGGCGAGGTCGGTGAGGTAAACGGTAGCCTTGACCACACGGCTGAAGTCGGTTCCGGCCGCGGTGAGCACCGCTTTCAGATTCTCGAAGACGCGCCGCACCTGGGCGGCGAAGTCGCCGTCGACGAGGTTGCCTGTGGCGGGATCGAGAGCGATCTGTCCCGACGAATAGAGGATGTTGCCGAACCGGATTGCCTGCGAGTAGGGGCCGATTGCCTTCGGCGCCTTCTCCGTTGCGATGATCTCCATGCTTGCTTGCTCCTTCAGGATCTGAGCGTGACAGTATAATCGCGGGACTTTTTCTCGGAGCTCATACGACGCATGGCAACGTACTCCGGCAATGCATCGCTCTCTCAAGCTGTAAAGGACCGCGTTCTCTCGACGTTCCAGCAGACGGTGACGCTCTACAAAGAGGGCCGTTCGGCCGAGGTGGTCGAGGGCTGCACGCTGATCCTGCGCATGGATCCGACGTTCGATCCGGCCCGGAAGCTTCTCGAGAAAACGCGCAATCCGAACGCGCCCATCGACGTTGACTCGCTCCTGCCGGCACCGCCTGGATCGGATGTGCTGAATGAAGCGCGCGCGGCGCTGGCCGCTCGCGACTTTCAGAGGGCCGCGGAGCTGACGTCCGAGGTGCTTCGCGACGACTTCACCAACGAAGAAGCGCGCCTGGTCAACGACACGGCGCGCGAGCGGATCGAGGCTGCTCCGTTCGTCGAACAGTTCATCCGCAAGTCGGAGATGTTCGCCAGGCAGGGCAACACCAGCGCGGCGCGGTCGGAACTGGAGAAGGCCCGGGCGCTGGACGACGGTCATCCCGGGATCCGCCGCGTTGCCGAATCGATGCAGCCGGCCGAGCCGGTCCCGCCATCGTTCAGCTTCGGCGGCAGCCCTTCGTTCGTCGTCGAAACACCGCCGCCCGCCCCCACGGGCCGCGGCGCCGCGCAAGCGGCCGACTTCGGGTTCACGTTCGAAGAGGAGAAGCCGGCTGAGCCGGAGTCTTTCGGAGGGTTCTCATTTGGCGCCCCGGCGCCTGCTGCTCCGCCGCCTCCTCCCGCCAGCGGCTTTTCGTTCGATACACCCGCCGCGCCGCCGGCCTCGTCGTCGTCGTCGCCATTTAGCGCCGGAGGATTCTCGTTCGAAGCGCCTGCCGCGCCGGCGAGCGGCGAATTCGACTTCGGCGCCGCCGCAACCCCACCAGCGGGCGACGATCAGCGGAAGATTCAGCAGTACCTCGCGGACGGTGACCGCGCCGCCGGCGCCGGCGACTACCAGCAGGCCATCGATCTCTGGTCGCGCATTTTTCTGATCGATGTGACGAACGATGAAGCATCGCACCGGATCGAGAGCGCAAAGGCAAAGCGCCGCGAGACCGAGAGCAAGGTGGAAGCGATCATCAACGCCGGCGAGCAGGCCTTCAACGCCCGCGACAACGAAACGGCGCGCGCGAAGTTCAACGAGGTGCTGCGCCTCGATCCCGGCAACCTCGCCGCCCACGAGTATCTCGAGCGGATGTCGAAACCGGCCGGCGAGCAGAGCGCGCCGGCATTCGAGGCCCCATTCGCCATCCCCCCGCCCTCGCGCGGGGACATCTTCGACGACGATCAGTTGAGCGGCTCCTACGATTCGCTCAAGCCTCCCGACCTACCCCTCCCGAAAGCGCCGGCAAAGGCGAAAGCTTCGGCCGCCGCTCCCACACCGGCAAAAAGCGGCTCGCGCATGGGCGTGCTCATCACCATCGCCGCGGTGGTGATCGTGGCCGTCGTGGGCTGGTTCGTCTGGTCGAAGTACATGGCCAAGCCGGCGTACGATCCGAGCGCCACGCAGGCGATCTTTCGCCAGGCCGATGCGCTGGCGAAGCGCAACCGTTTCGATCAGGCCATCGCCATGCTGCGCGATGTGAAGCCGGCCGATCCGCAGCACGACAAGGCGCTGGAGATGATCGCCGACCTGCAGCACAAGAAGTCGCAGGCGGCGGAGATGGTGAATGGGCGGCCGTCCGCGATCGTTTACGAGGAGAGCATCGCCGCCGGCCGCACGGCATTCGAGGGACATGACTACGATGCGGCCAAGACCGCCTTCGATACCGCCGCGCGCATCAAGCCGCTGCCGCCGGACGTCTCGACGATGTATGCGGCAGCCTCGCAACAGGTGGCCAAGCTCGAGGTGTCGAAGGCGCTGTTCAATGAGCAGAAGTATCAGGATGCCATCGCCAATCTCGATCCGCTGCTGCAGGCCGATCCGCAGAATCAATCCATCCGCCGGATGCTCACGAGCGCCCATTTCAACCTCGGCGCGACCGCTCTTCAGGAAGAACGGCTCCCCGATGCCATCCGTGAGTTCGACGTGGTGCTGAAGGCCGATCCGAATGACGAACTGGCCAAAAGGAGCAGGACGCTGGCCGACCGCTATTCCGGTCAGCCGAAGGACCTTCTGTACAAGATTTACGTAAAATATCTGCCGTTGAGGAAAATCTAGGTTGCGCGGTTGCGGGGTTGCGCGGTCTCGCGGGGGTTGCATTCACCTACCTCGAAACCGCGCGACCATGTGATGGAACGTCCAGGTTTGGGGTTGCTGCTCTCGCGGTCGTAGAATTCACTGACCGCGAGACCTCGCAACCCCGAGACCTCGCAACCGCGTGTGGGAGGGTGTGATGCGATTCGATGAAGTCGAGCTGCAACCGGCGACGTTCGATGTTGATTCTGCCGCTCCGCCGCCATCCGCTCCCGCATCGTTCTTCCGGCGGCTGGCCGCACTCCTGATCGATCTCTCTCTCTTCGCCGCCCTCGGCCTGGCACTCTCCCCCCTTCTGCCGGCGTCGATGAGCGCGATCTCCATCGCCTCGCTGGCCGGCTTTCTCATCATCATCGCCTTCTATTACTTCGCCGGCACGCGCGCATTGTGGGGAAAGACGATCGGCGGAGCGATCTTCGATGTGCGCGCGCGAAGGCGCCGCGCGGTCTGACGCCGCGATCTACTCCTTCTTGAAGGGCGAGATGGTCAAGGCTGCGACGCGGTTCTGCGCGTCGAATGCCACGCGAAAGGCAACGGGACCGTTCGTGTACGACAGGGTCAGATCGATGACCGTGTAGCGTTTATCGACCCTCTGCTGGACTTGCGTGACGGATTGAAACGTTCCGAAGACCTTGCCGATGTTCTCGGCAAGTCCGGCCATGTTGGCAGGGGTCAGTTGCGCGGCCATCTCGGCATTGAACGGCTTGACGGCATCGTCGTAACGCCCGGCGGTGAAGTTGGTGAGCACCTGCCGCGCCAACGATTCAAGGACCGGATCGACGGGCGGAGAGAGAACGGGATTGAAGTAGACGGTCTGGATGCGATCGAAGGGGTCGAAAATGACGTCGACGGAGACGGAGCCGTTTTCGAACCGGGCCAGCAACTGGATGGTGCGGAGGCCGCCCTTGACGCTCTGATGCGCCTCCTTGACCAGATAGAACGGGCCGACCTGCCGATCGAGCTGTGCCTTCACATCCGCCAGAAGCTGCGGCGTCACCACCGGCCGAAGATCGTCATTGAAGTCCTGCGTGGCTAAATCAAAACGGCCCGTGACGAAGTTCCTCAGCATCTCCCGGGCTACCGACTCGATGGGCGTCTGGAGGTGGGGTTTGGGGCTGACGGCGAACAGCGTGGTCAACAGGATCGAGGCGACGATTTTCACGGGGCAATGGTACCAGCCGGCCCGGCGGAGAGTTGCCAGGCGTTTGCCGCGATAGCGGCAACAAGACGTTCCGCTAACCCGCATTTCTCACAGTCAGCTAGAACCGCACCCGCGACTCCCTTCGTCGAGAGTCCTTCTCCCCCCGCGGTTTCTTTGCGGGGGGAGAAGGACTCTCGATTGAAGGTACTGCCGAGAACGAATCGCTCGCACAACTCCGCATCGTCCTAAGTTTCGCCACCAACAGGGTGCCGGCAAATTCCACTAAGCATGTGGCTAACGCGGCAAGGAGCGGCCCGGCAGAGCTGCCGGGCCGGCCTTTTGGCTAGTCGCGGAAAACCAGTCGCGCGTTGGGCGTCGCTTGCACCGAGATCGACGGCTGCAGACTGGCCGCGGTCTCCTTGTCGATCGTGATGTCGAACGTCTCATCGCGTTGCGCCTTGATCTCCACGGCGTCGGCAAACTCCGCAACGGTGTTGAACGTCGTCGCCATCGGAGGCCCGGGGTTCTTCGCCTTCTCATCGTAGTTGCTGCAGATTTCGTTGATGACATGCCGGCCAAGCGCCCGATAGCTCTCGAACTGCGATTCGCTGAAAAACTGGTCCGCCGTCGTTTCATGAGGGAAGTCGGCCGAAGAGAGCGCGTAGTTGTAGACGTCCTTCGGAAAGTAGTTCTCCGAATAGAGAGCCGGCTTGACGTAGACGAGAGTCCCGTCGATGTCCTTGATACCGTCCGGTTTCTTATCGATGGCGCTGTAGCGGATGCGCGCAATCGCGACGTAGCGGCCCTCCGGGAAGGCTTCGCCAGCCTTGCGGGGAAACATGTACATGTGACGGATGTCGATGGGCACGCCGAGGTCCGTCCGAATCTTTCGGATGGCGTTGCCGAGGTCTTCGAAGTTGAACGTCGGATCGCAGCCACCGTCGCTGACCACGATGTAACGGCAGCGGCGGAGAACCATCTCGTAGAGAGCAAGGTTCTCGAAATGGCCGCCGTCGGAAAGATAAACGAGCCTCGATTGATCGTTCGAAGTGCCCGTCAGCTCGAGGGCCAGCGGATGAAGGTTCGAAGACGGATTGGCTTTACGGTACGAGTCTTCTCCGGCGATGCCGGGATTGCCGAGCCACGATCCGAGCCGGACGTTGAGAAGCGTCAACAGGAAGGCCATGGCCGGCGAGGAGTGATAGCCCTGGTTCGGACTGGCCGCGGCACCGGAGATCGTGACGGCCGTGCCAATGGAAATGCCATCCCTGCCGCCGTACTCGCGCGAATCGCGATAGCCGACGAAGAAGCTGCCCGAATGCAGCGGCGAGACCGTGAACGACTCCGCCTTCCTCTGCTGCCAGGCCAGCTTTTCACCGGCGGTGAGGTTGAGAGCGGTGTTGATGACGTGCAGGGGCGCACGCTGCCGCGGCTTGAGAGAATCGAAGGTGGCGGTCAGCACCGCGCGGTTTGCGCGCATGCGCGCCGCCCGCGAATCGATCCCCTCGATCTCGGCGAACTTCTCTTCGACGAGGATCCGGTTCAGGTCCTGAATCAGGGAGTTCGTCAGGCTCACGTCGATGGCGTGTCCTTCTTCGATCCAGATGCGGGTCTGTTTGTCGAGCGCGTTCCAGATGGTCAGCTCGACGGAATCAGGCTTCGTAAAGTTCTCCTGGAGCTGTTTTACGAATAACGCGGCGTCGGTGAAGCTCGTCGGCCAGATCAGGTCGGGATGCAGCTCGTACATCTGAAGGTTGTCGTGCGGATCGAAGCCGGTGAAGGTATCGGGCTCGCGGTGATAGCGCGACGCGCCGAGGTAGGCGCGGATGATCCGATTCCGATACAACGAATGCATCGAGAAACGGTTCACGCCGATGGAGAAGGAGAGAACGAATGCCCCCAGCGCAACGAGCGCGATGCAGCCGAGGATCGTCCAGTCGGTGTCGTGGATGTTCTTGAGATGTTCGATTCCGTTGACCGTGGCGATCGAGAGGTACGGGGTCTTTTCGGTCTCGTATTTGGTCTCGAGCTTCGTTCCGGCGGCGGTTACCGCGGTCTGCGTGAACGTGGCGTTCGCCTGGAACTGTTCCACCCACTTCGTCGCGGCCGATACTTCATCGCCGCGGATCAGGCGGATGAGCACCGTCGTCCCGAGCGAGATGGAGGCCAGCAGTACGATGACGAAGATCGGTACAGCGAACGCGGAGGCCAGGTTACCGATCGCGGCGGTCTTGCTCGGCTTTTCCTTCTCTTTGTCGTTGGCCGGCGTCTTCGCGCTGAAACCGACCATGGCTGCGATGACGCCTGACACGCCGCCGATCGAGCTCAGAAGAACCGGCGCCCGGTAGAGAAACACCGGTCCGAAAACCGAGATGGCGCTTCCCAGTGCCAGGAGGACGGCGGCCATGAGCAGCCACGCACCGGCACGGCCCCACCACTCGCGGTCGTAGTCTTCGTTGTACTTGCTGGAGACGCCGACGAATGCCGTCGCCTGCGCGAAAAAGACGAGGAGGACCAACGGCACGCTGAAGCAGACATACAGCTCCGACATCGGCACGTCGGACATCAGACCGCGCAGAAAGGGCGGGACCCTCGTAAGGTCAGGAACGGCCAGGCGCGGATCATCGAACACCTTGTGCGCGAGGAGGTAAAACAACAGCGCGGCGGTGGCGACGCCAACGACGGTGCCGAAAAACTCGAAGAGGAGCTTCTTCCCGAAGCGCTGTCCCCGCACGCGCTCGTGCCGCTCGACGGCGGTGGTTTGCCAATAGCGGCCGTAATAGAGGACGAAGGGCAGAACCGTCATCGTACCGAGCGCGCCAAGAGCCCAGGGCCAGTCGCTCTTGATGGTTTCCCATGTCTCGAGCGCCGCCTGCGCCCAGTAGAGGCTCAATGCCGTTCCAGCCACGACGAGTGCGAAGACGCAGACGAGGAACCCGCCGTTCGTCGATATCCATCGGAAGAACTTCGTGCTGGCATGCCGGCCGTGAACGGTCGGCCGCGTCAGGCCGAGGAATCCAAACCCGACAGCCAGCGCCGACACCATGACCGTCAGCAACACTGTCTGCCGGTACGCAACGTCGTGGCTCAGGAGCAGTGAGAAGAGCCTGGGAATGGCCAGCACCGCGGCCAGCAGCGGCACGAGGACGAGCAGGTTGAGGGTGAGGTTCCGCACGTACAACGACGCCATCGTCCACGTGTCACCCGAGGTGAAGCCCAGTTGCGGACTGAGGTAGTTGCTGTACTCGCGGAGATGACGGATCGGCCGCGGCTCGGGATCGATCTTCGAGTGCGGCAGATCGGTCTTGCATTGATCGGGCTTCGTCCCCTCCACGGCGGTGTCGGCGCGGATGAGATCCTCCTGCACGCCGGAGATGCCGCTGGGATGGCGGCGGGCCCACGACGAGAGCCAGCTCCCGATATAGCCTCCGCCGGAGACGGTGGAGAGGTAGTCGAACTTGTCGAGGATACGCGCCGAGGAAAGCCCCTGGATCACGCCGAGGGCAAACGTGGCGGTGCGGATTCCGCCGCCGGATATCGAGAGCGCCGTGCGCGCCTCGGCATCGCCACGCATGTGGAGCTTGCTGTAGAGCGCGGCCAGGCGGACGTCGCGCAACGGCTTGACGGCACCGTGGAGGGCATCGTCGATGATCCGGCGGTTGATCTCGCGGCGCCGCGCGTCGGAAACGCCGTCGGTGGAGTCGTTGTAGTTCGTGATCAGATCGATCCCGCAGTCGGTGATCGCCGGCGACCCCTTGAGGCTTACCAGAGCACCTTTGGCCACGAGAGCATTCAACGTATCGATCACGCCGGCGCTGACGTCGATCTTGCAACCTTCCAGAACCGCCCGCGCCCACCGCTCGTCGATGATGTCGTCCTTCGTGTAGTCCGACGACGGTATCTCGAGCGGCCCATACATCGAGACGTACTCCTCCTCGAGCACTTCGTGCACTTCGAGCGGAAGCTTGGACATAAGTCCTCCTCACATGGAACTGCGTTGTCGGGGTGATTGCCGGCAATTATAGACGGATGACCCGAAAAAGTTCCATCTACAGCAAATGCGGCCGGGGATCGGCGGCACTGGCCTTTCCCGCTTCGATCCACGCCACGCGTGTAAGGATTGAGCCGAGGAGCGCGGAAGCGGCGGCCACGCGGCGGGCGCGTTTGGAGCGGATGCCGAGCAGGCGGAGGGCGAGCGGGAGGGGGCCGGAGAAGAAGCCGCCGATACGGGTGGTGAGACCGGTGGTGCCCTTCCGCAGCGGCTCCGATTCGACGTCATCGCCCGACTCGATCTCGATTCCCATGTACGTTTCGAATGCGGCGGCGGCGAGGCCGAGGGCGTTGAGAGCCTGTTCGTCGTGTCCGCGAAGTACGAGCAGCGAGACCGCGGACGACAGCGCTGAGGCCCCGAAATGGATCGGAAGCGACCGGGCGTGCCGCGACCAGACAGGAATGGCCGTGGCGCCGAGGAGGACGCCGGTATAGGTGGCCATCACCAGACCGGAGAGCGCGGCGATGAAGGCTGCGGCGTCGCCGGCGCGTTTCATGCGCAACAGTTCGGCGATCACCGCACCGGCGCTGGCCGTACCGAAGACGGTCAACGTCCAGGCACCGACCGACATCGGCGATTGCGGCTTGAATACGCGGAGCATGTTGAGGAACCGCTCGGGACGGCCGAGGTCGAGGATGAGCAGCGGCCCGGAAACGGCGGCGCCGAGCGCGGCGATCCAGCGCGCGTCGCGGACGAGCGATTTCGAGGCGCCGGTCATCTGCGCGGTGAGCGCAATGACGCTCGACGCCCCCGCCGCGCCGCCGGTAAAGAAGTAGAGGGGGATCTCCCACGTCCACACGGGCGGCTTGACGATCGGTAGTCCGTGGTAACTGGTCGTTTCGGGGAACGGAGAGCCGGGCGGGCGGACGCCTTTGGCGTCGAGCTGGCCGAGGGCGGCCTGGTTTCGGATTTCGTCGAGCCGGGTTTCAGGGATGTGCGGTTTCATTTCGCACCTCGGCGGCTGTTTGACGAGGTAAGAAACGCCACCAGCGACAATCCGACCATCGCTCCGGCTGCCATCGCCGCCGCGCTCCATGATTGTTTCAACAGCGCGGTCGGCACCTCGGGCTTCGGCGGGAGGTTGTACGCGCGCGCATCACCGCGGACGAGAAAGAAGGCATGCGTGCCGCCCACGCTCGTCTCCTTTGGATTCCAGATCGCAGCGTCGGTCATGCCGGAGGCGTGAAGCTGGGCGATGCGGCGGTCGGCGGCGCGCTCGAGATCGTCGAGCCTGCCGAAGAGAATCGAGCCAGTCGGACAGGCCTTCGCGCACGCCGGCTCGGCGCCCGCTTTCTGCCGGTCGTAGCAGAAGGTGCACTTGAAGGCGCGCCCGTCATCCGGACGCCTGTCGATGACACCGAAGGGACAGGAAACGACGCAGTAGCCGCAGCCGTTACAGATGTCCGGCTGGACGAAGACGCTGCCGAATTCGGTGCGGACGATCGAGCCGGTCGGACACGCTTCCAGGCATCCGGCATTCTCACAGTGCTTGCAGACGTCGGAAGAAAACTCCCACGTCACTTGCTCGCCGGCGTTTCCGCCACAGCCCGACTTCGGCTCACGCTCGACGAACTTGACGTGACGGTAGGTGGAGTGGCCGAGGGCCAGCGTGTTGTCGTAGGAGAGCCCACTCCAGACGAAGCCATCGTCCGGAACGTCATTCCACTCCTTGCAGGCCACTTCGCATGCCTTGCAGCCGATGCAGAGCGTGGAGTCGGTCAAAAAGCCAGTGACAGGCATGAGAAAGGAGCTTATCGAAGTCCGGGGTTGGGCATAACAGTTACTCGTTGAATCCGAAGTCCGCCGGCTCGCTTCTGCGCACGCTGCACGTCAGCGCTTTCGATTCCATGATGCGCACGTTCGGCTCCTCGGAGATGGCCAGAAGGTCGTTGACGACGTCGCCCTTTACCAGTCCGCGGCCGCCCCAGTGATACGGAAGGCCGACCTGGTGGACGCGGCGCCCCTGCACGTCGAGCGAGGGCATGCGGGCGGTGACGAGAGCGCGCGCTTCGATCTCGCCGCGCGCGGTGGATACGATCACGTGGTCGCCGTTCGCGGCGCCGATCTCCGCGGCCAGCTCCGGCGAGATTTCGGCGAACAACTCCGGCTGCAGCTCGGCGAGATGGGCCAGCGTGCGCGACATCGCTCCCGAGGTGTGGTGCTCGGTGAGGCGATAGGTCGTGAGGATGTAAGGGAAACGCGCATCAGGGGACGTCGCGTATGCGTTGTCCGGGCGCTCCTTCTTGTCGGCGGCAGGGTTGGTGAGCTGATCGGGATAGAGAGCGTTGCCGAGGTTCGACTCCAGCGGCTCGTAGTGCGCCGGGAGCGGACCGTCTTTCAGCCCTGACGGGACGTAGAGCCAGCCCACACCGTCGGGATGCATGATGAATGGCGCGTCGCCGGGGAGGGCTTCATCACCGCCTTTGCCGGGATCGCCTTGCGCATCGGGATGCTTCGTCTTCGTAAAGTCCGCGACGTCGTCACCGCCCCATTCGCCCTTCGCTTCATCCCACCAGACCAGCTTCTTGCGCTCGCTCCAGGGCGTTCCGTCCGGCGCCGCGGAGGCACGGTTGTAGAGGATGCGGCGATCGAGCGGCCAGGCAAATCCCCATCCTTGTCCGTATCGTCCGCGCGCCGCACGGCCGTTGGCTTTGTTCTCTCCGTCGAAAACACCGGAGTAAATCCAGCAGCCGCAGGAGGTGGTGCCGTCGGCCTTCAGTTCGGTGAAGTTCTTGATGGGGCCATCATCGGAGCGTCCATGGATCTCCCGCAGCACCGCCTCGGGATCGGGCTCCTCGATCACACCGTGGCACGGGTAGTCCCACGTCAGCGCGCGGAGGCCGGCATCGCGCGGAGCGTCCGTCGCCTTCTCCTTCAGCAGCCGCCCGAGGTGATAGACGAAGTGCAGATCGCTGCGCGCGTCGCCTGGTGGCTCGATGGCCTGCTCGCGCCATTGCAGGAGGCGCTGCGTGTTGGTGAACGTCCCGGCCTTCTCGACGTGCGATGCGGCCGGAAAGAGAAAGACCTCGGTCTCTATGTCTTCGGTACGCAGCTCGCCGCTGACGATCTCCGGCGAATCGAGCCAGAAACTGGCCGTCTCGATCTCGACGAGGTCGCGGACGACGAGCCACTTCAGCTTCGACAGCGCCTTCCGTTCCAGCCGCGCGTTCGGCGCGCCGACGGCGGGGTTCTGTCCCATGACCAGGAGCCCCTCGAGCTTCCCGTCGGCCATATCGAGCCAGTAGCCGAAGTGCGAATGATCGCCGGTCAGTCGCGGCAGCCATCCGAATCCGAAGTCGTTCTCCTTCGTTGCCGCGTCGCCGTAGTAAGACTTCAGCAGCGAGACGATGTACTTGTCGATGTTGAACCACCACCCCTTCGGCGACTGATGCAGCTTGATCCAGGCCGCGAGCGAGCTGTCGTCATCCGCGTTGTGCGTCGGCATCGGCAGGTAGCCGGGGAGGATGTCGTAGAGCGTCGGGATGTCGGTCGATCCCTGGATCGATGCATGGCCGCGCAGAGCCATGATCCCACCGCCCGGCCGCCCGATGTTGCCGAGGAGCAACTGCAGGATGGACGCGGCGCGGATGATCTGCACGCCGGAGGAATGCTGGGTCCAGCCGACCGCGTAGCAGATGGCGCCGGTTTTGTCGCGTCCGGAGGCGCTGGTGAAGATGTCGGCGACTTCGAGGAAGCGCTCCTTCGCGATCCCGCAGTTCTGCTCGACCATCTCCGGCGTGTAGCGCGCGAAGTGACGCCTGAGCAGTTGGAACACGCAGCGTGGATGCTGGAGCGTCCGGTCCTGATGCGGCTCGTGCAGGTTCTGCGCTTCGCCGCCGCGGTCCTTGCCGTGCCCTCCCCCTTCCTCTGCCATGCCGGGTTGCCGCGACGGCTCCGCTCCTTCGTAGAGCCACGTCCTGGCGTCGTACTTCTTCTTTTCAGGATCCCAGCCGCTGAACAATCCGCCTAAGTCCTCCGTGTCCTGGAAGTCCTCGCGCAGGATCGTCGGTGCGTTCGTGTAGTGGACGACGTAGTCGTGGAAGTAACGATCGTTACTGAGCGTGTAGTTGATCAGCGCACCGAGAAAGACGATGTCGCTCCCCGCGCGCAGCGGCAGCCAGTAGTCGGACATCGCCGACGTGCGGTTGAAGCGGGGATCGACGTGGATGACCTTGGCGCCGTTCTTCTCGCGCGCCTCGATCACCCATTGGAAGCCGACCGGGTGGTTCTCCGCCATCGACGATCCCATGATGAGGATGGCGTCGGCATTGGCGAGATCCTGCTGCGCGGTCGTCGCGCCTCCCCTTCCGAACGAGGTCCCCAGACCGGGGACCGTGGAGCTGTGTCATATCCGGGCCTGGTTGCTGATGCAAACCATGCCCAGACCTCCTGTGAAGAGTTTCTTGATGAGGTAGTTCTCCTCGTTGTCGAGAGTGGCGCCACCGAGGTGGGCCATGCCGGTGCATTGCATGACCGGCTTGCCGTCCAGCGTCTCGGTGAAGGTGCGCTCGCGCGTCTCCCACATCCGCCGCGCCACCATGCGCATGGCCCGATCGAGCGAGATCTCGGACCACTCGCGCGCGTGCGGCGCGCGATACTTCACCCTGGTAGCGCGCCCCTCGTGCGTGACGAGCTGATACGACGCGGCCCCTTTCGGGCAGAGGTGCCCGCGCGAGATCGGCGACTCGGGATCGCCTTCGATCGACACGACCTTGCCGTCGCGATGGTAAACAAGCTGGCCACACCCGACGCCGCAATAGGGGCAGATGGAACGCGCCACCTCCGCGCCGTCGCTCTTCGGCCGTAACGCGTGGGTGGCGTCAGACATCGACTCGACGCCGGTACCGTCGGCGCCTGCTTTCAACTGGCAGATTAGGGGCCATTTCAGGAGGAGCTCGGCGAGCATGGGGTTAGTGTATGCAAAGACGGGGACAAGATGACTGAGCGCAGATGTCCCGCGCCGGAGGCGCACCGGATATTAGAGAAGATGGAGTGACCCGTAGCTCAATGTACCTTTTCGTGGGTTGAACCTCGAGAGGAACAGAGCCACATACAAGGAGGAACGGGTCATGAAGATTATCTACTGGATTGGGATCGACGATCACGCTGACAAGTGGACGGTAGCGCAGTATCGAGGCGAGGAACCGCAGCCGTCGAAGGAGTTCGAGCTGGTGCCGGACGAGAAGGGTTATCGGCGATTGCTCGGGTATCTGAAGGGACTGGAAGGCGAGGTTCGGGTCGTCTACGAGGCCGGTCCATGCGGGTACGAACTGTACCGAAGGCTGACGAGGGCGGGCTACAAGTGCCAAGTGGCGGCGCCGGCACTGACACCACGAAAGCCTGGTGAGAGGGTCAAGACCAACCGACGCGACGCCGCCAAGCTGGCGCGGTACCTCCGATCGAACGATCTGACTTTTATCGTTGTCCCGGATCAGGATCGGGAATCACTACGAGATCTCGTCCGGTCGCGTCAGTCCGTTCAGAAAGACGTGGGTCGGATGAGAAAGCAGATCATTCACCTTCTGCTTCGATACGGACATCGCTATCGAGAAGGACAGGCTTGGACGCAGCGTTTCTGGGCATGGCTGAAGAAGGTTCAGCTCGAAGGTGTCCATAGCCGTTTCGTCCTTACCGAAATGATCGGTGAGCTGGAACACCGCATCAGCCAGCTCGAGCGATATGACGAGCAGGTGGAGTTGGCGTCACAAAAACCGGAGTATCAACCCTACCTGGCAGCCCAGCGTACCTTGCGAGGAATCAATACGCTCTCGGCCATGACGATCCTGTCCGAGTTGGGCGACCTGCGACGGTTCGCAACGGCGCCGAAGCTGATGGCAGCAGTCGGCGTGGTTCCGTCTGAATACAGCACCAGCGATAAGACCAACCGCTTCTCCATCACGAAAACAGGCAACGCGCATCTTCGACACGTTATGGTGGAAGCGGCATGGCAATACCAAAGACGCCAACTGCTAGGCCGAACGATCAAGGCTCGACGGAAGGATCAGCCGAAGGCGATCGTCGAGATCGCAGAGAAGTGCGACAAGCGGCTTCACACGAGGTTCTATCGACTAACCAGCAGGAACAAGAAGTCGACTGTCGCGGTAGTGGCGGTGGCGCGAGAGCTCCTCGGGTTCATCTGGGCCATCGGACAGATCGCACATCCTTGAGTAGAAAACAATGTGTGCAACCGCGCCGTCGGCCGAGGGTCCGGCATTCGAAAGGAGAACCCTCGACACCGGCTATTACTGACACGAGAACACCCGTGACTCACGTACGTTAGATCGAGGCAGCTCCCGACGGACACATGTCTTGCGGTAACCAACCCGCGCATATCAGTGTGATCATCGTCGCTGCATTCCCCTCGGTCGACGGGATGGCTGCACAAAGCAAAATCAAAGGCAAAAGCGCATCAAGGAGAAAAGTCAAAGGCATCACGATCATCCCGAAGTTGACATGTCACTCCATATCAGCCGGTGGCAAGCGCG